>Ga0308168_1000277_pt1 | contig 72888 bp, 78 predicted proteins | sample PhyCR2_FD_202133 | JGI IMG/M metagenome (GOLD analysis project Ga0308168, IMG submission 202133) | Phyllosphere microbial communities from UC Gill Tract Community Farm, Albany, California, United States - DLSLRC.R2 | ecosystem: Host-associated > Plants > Phyllosphere > Unclassified | place: USA...
TCATCCCGATCATCATTCCGCCGCTACTCGGTCTCTTTAATGAAATGAAGATTGACCGGCGCTTGATCGCGATCGTCATGACATTTGGTCTTGTTACGCCGTACATGTTCCTGCCGGTCGGTTTCGGTGACATCTACTTGAACCAGATCCTTCTGCCGAACATCTCGAAAAACGGGATGGATACGGCCGGTGCTTCCGTCATTCAAGCAATGGCGATTCCGGCACTCGGAATGCTCGTCGGTCTGTTGATCGGTCTCTATATTTACCGGAAACCGCGCGAATATGAAATGCGCAACATAGCTCCGGACGACTATGAGATTCCGGTCATCACAAAAACAAAACTCTTCTTAAGTGCTCTCGTCGTTCTTGCGACACTTGCTGTTCAGTTGACGACAGAATCGATGATTTTCGCTGCAACGACAGGTCTTGTCCTGTTCCTCGTCCTTCGTCTCGTCCGCTTCAGTGAAGCCGACGATGTCATTACCCGCGGAATGCGGATGATGTCATTCATCGGATTCGTCATGATTTCAGCGAACGGATTTTCGAATGTTCTCCGGAAGACCGGCGACATCGATCCACTTGTTGAAAACTCAAAAGCCTTGATGGGTGATTCGCAACTCGTTGCCGCTTTCGTCATGCTGTTGATCGGATTGCTCGTCACGATGGGAATTGGCTCGAGTTTCTCAACAGTTCCTGTCATCGCTGCGATTTTCGTTCCACTCTGCGTCCAGTACGGATTCAGCCTTGAAGCGACGATTGCCATCATCGGAACGGCCGGTGCCCTTGGTGACGCCGGAAGCCCTGCATCCGACTCGACACTCGGTCCGACCAGCGGACTCAACGCCGACGGACAACACGATCACATGCGGGAAACCGTCATCCCGACGTTCCTGCACTATAATCTGCCGTTGATCATTTTCGGAACGATTGCTGCCGTGGTGCTATAAAAAGTATGTATTCGGGAACCAATGCCTTAACCGGTGTTGGTTCTTTTTCTGAATCATTTTCCTTCATTAACCGGGCGGTGCCTTCGACTAAAGATGCTTATTGAATATTTGTTTCACCGGATTAAAGATTTTTTCTTCCATTTTCCGACTTTCTTCTCTAATATAAAGGAATGAAGTGAAGCTGAAGGAGTGTTACATGTGTTATCTCAAGTTGTGAATAACGTTTTATTATATCTTGCTGACTTAGGGTATTTCGGAATCGCCCTGGGCTTGATGATTGAAATCATTCCAAGCGAAATCGTCCTGTCCTACGGCGGATTCATGATTTCCCAAGGGACGATCGGTTGGCCGCTCGCTGTCGTTGCTGCCGTCATCGGGGGTTTGTTCTCGCAATTATTTTTATACTGGTTTGCCCGTTACGGTGGTCGACCATTGATTTTGAAATACGGAAAGTACCTGCTGATCACGGAGCACCATCTCGATCTCGCAGAACGCTGGTTCCTGAAGTACGGACAAGGCGTCATCTTCGGAGCCCGCTTCATTCCGGTCGTCCGTCATGCAATCTCGATTCCGGCCGGTCTTGCTAAAATGGACCAGACGAAGTTCTCACTTTATACGATCCTCGCCATCATTCCCTGGTCGATTCTTTTCCTCTACCTCGGTGAGACGCTTGGTACGAACTGGCGCTCCATCAAAGAAGTAGCGGCACCTTATACAAACGGTGTCCTGATCGCTGCCGTCGTCATGATTCTTGTCTATGTCTTCCTTAAAAAACGTCAACGTACAACCTAATTCAAGTTTTACAGTCTGTCCCTTGTGGCAGACTGTTTTTAAAAAGGAGCGACTTATCTTGGATACTTCCAACACATTAAAAATTCACCTTGACCGCGTGACGGCGTCTCAAGTTACCGGAAAACACGTGGCTACCGGACTGACGATTTCAGGACAAATCATGATGATTGAAGACATCTATGATACAAAACGACATCGGAACGTACTGCATGTCCATCGCCTGCACGATCAATGGCGGACAACGACGATTGTCGCTCAGGCTGAAATAGATTTCAGTTATGTCGACTCGTTCTCTGACGATCGGATTCTACTCGTCGCTTCCCGCTGTGACGATGATGTCGACGGCTCCTGGTTGCCGAACGCCTTCATTTACGATCAGGCCGGTCATCTGCTCGACAGCTATTGTCTCGATGATGGGATTCAAAACGTTCATATCGATGAAAAAAATCAGATTTGGGTCAGTTATTTTGATGAAGGTGTCTTTGCCGACAGTGCGACTACTTCGATCGGCTCATTTGGTTTGGCTGTTTTTGATGAGTTTGGACAAGTCATCTATAAGAACAAGGATTATCCGATTGACGATTGTTACGCACTGAACGTCTGCGGTTCCAACGATGCCTGGTTTTTCTATCATCCGGATTACCGTGTCGTCCATCTGCAGGGGGAACGCAGTACGAGCTATCAAGTTCCGACACGTCATTTCTCCGACTTTGTCGTTCAGGGAGAATATTTAATTTCGACCGACAATGAGCATACGTACCTGTTGCAACAGGAAGGCGACACATATATCGAGAAGGCTCGGATTCTGTTCGAGTCGGAAAAAGGAACGCCGTTGCAAGGAACAATCAAGATGCGCCAAAATCGGATCGTTCTTTCTACAGACACCCGCCTGTATGCCGGAACATTTACAGATTTCATCCCGGAATAAATCATCGTCGAATCCCTTCGTTGGAAGAGGTTCGGCTTTTTCATTTCCTTTCATTTTGCACAACAAAATTAAAAATGTTTTCAGAAAAAGCTTTCTATTCTCTTTTTTAAAATAGTATACTCATGGTTATAGTGTTTCGAACTGGTCTTACAAGTTCGATAATCATCAATTTTTTGTTACATGGGGGTACTTATGGAATCGAACTTAAAGCGCGAACTGACAGCACGACAAGTACAAATGATTGCTCTTGGGGGGACAATCGGCGTTGGCCTGTTTTTAGGATCGTCGAGTACGATTGCCTGGACCGGTCCATCCGTCATTTTGGCCTACATGTTTGCAGGTGCTTTTATCTTTTTAATCATGCGGGCCTTAGGTGAGATGGTCTACACCCATCCACATACGGGATCATACGCGAAGTTTGCCAATGATTACATTCATCCGGCCGCCGGCTTCATGACAGCAAGCAGCAACATCTTCAACTGGGTCATCGTAGGGATGAGTGAAGTCATTGCCGTCGGCGCCTACATGCGCTTCTGGTGGCCGGATTTACCGACCTGGATTCCCGGTGTCGTCGTCATCGTCATCCTGACGCTTGCAAACCTCGCTTCGGTCAAAATGTTTGGTGAACTCGAATTTTGGTTCGCCTCCGTCAAAGTCATTACGATCATCCTGATGATCATCGCCGGTCTTGGTCTCATCCTGTTTGGTTTCGGAAACGACGGAACGCCGATCGGCTTCTCTAACCTCTGGTCGCACGGCGGCTTCTTCACGAACGGCTTCAGTGGTTTCTTCTTTGCCCTCTCGATCGTCTTCGCCTCCTACATCGGTGTCGAATTGATCGGTGTGACGGCAGGGGAAACGAAGGATCCGGAAACAAACATCACCCGGGCGATCAACGGTGTCATCTGGCGGATCCTGATTTTTTACGTCGGGGCCATCTTCATCATCGTCACCGTCTACCCGTGGGATCAGCTGGCCGATATCGGCAGTCCGTTTGTCGCCACCTTTGCCAAAGTCGGCATCACGGCTGCTGCCGCCATCATCAACGTCGTTGTCATCACGGCTGCGATGTCCGGGTGTAACTCGGGTATCTTCAGTTCCAGCCGGATGATTTATACACTCGCGGAAAAAGGACAAATGCCTTCACTGTTCCTGAAGGTCAATAAAAACGGCATTCCCCTGTATACGGTGCTTGCCGTCTCAGCCGGAATCTTCGTCGGTGTCATTCTCGACATCGTCCTGCCGCTGTTCCTCGGGAAAGATACGAACATCTTTGTCTATGTCTACAGTGCCTCGGTCTTACCAGGAATGGTACCCTGGTTCGCCATCCTGATCAGTCACATCCAGTACCGGAAAATCGAAGCGGACCGGATAGCCGATCATCCGTTCAAGATGCCGGGCGCACCATTCACGAACTACATTACGATTGTCATGCTGTTGATCGTTCTCGTCGGGATGTTATTTAACGATGAGACGCGTGTCTCGATTTTAATCGGAATCGTCTTCCTGATTCTATCCGGCATTTACTACGTCGTACGCACACCTAAATCGTCTTAAACAGAAACGCTGCTTCCGGCTTGTTCAGTCGGAAACAGCGTTTTTGTCATTTCTTCAAGGCTCCGCGCGCATTGAGTGCCGCAAAGACGACCATCGCAATACTCAGCACGGCAGCGACGAGGACACCCTGCGTATAAACACTCCAGTCAATCGTCGGACGTAACAGGACTGCCCGCATCCCTTCCATGATATACGTCGTCGGATTGATCGTCGCGGCAATCTTGAGCCACTCGGCTTCGATTAGATCTTTCGGTACGAATGTCGTCGACAGGAAAATCAATGGGAAGAACAGGAGCGTACCGGCTTGCGCCGCCTGCGCGTTTCGCGTCTTCAAAGCAACGCCGACGGAATATCCGGCAAAGGCGAGACCGAAGCCGAGCGCGAGGACAATCGTCAGGAAAAAGCCGCTAATGCCCGCCGGAATCGACAGACCGAGTAAAAAGCCCATTCCGAAAATCAATAACGTCTGAACGAATAATTGCAACATCCCGGCGAGCATCGGGCCGAGAACGATTGACGTCCGTGAGACCGGCGTCAACAGCAAGCGTGCGAAGTAGCCGCTCTCAATATCTTTGACGAGTGCCTGCCCCGCTCCCCCGGCTCCGCCGACGGCACCGGACACGATTGAGACCGGCAGGATGAAGTTCAAGTAGTCGACGCCGCCGAACTGGGGCAGACTCGAGATGCCGGACAAACCGCTCGTATAAACAAGCAGGAAAAAGACACTGATGATTAAGTTCGGGATGAACGAAAACGGATTCCGTAAGGTCACGAGCAGACTGCGTTTCGTTAAAATCAAGGTTTCCCGCCACATATCAGCTCTCCTCCTTATAGGCCTGACCCGTTAATTGAATGAAGACATCATCGAGCGACGGCTGTTTAACGACAAGCGAACGGGCTGTCACGTGCTGTTCATCGAGATAGCGGACGACCTGCTTCAGCGTCTCTGTCCCGTTGGACGGCAAAATGATCAGACCCTTCTCGATCCGACCATCAAACGCCTGCCGGAAAGCCTCGCTCGACTGTTCCCCTTCAAGGACGACCTCGATCCGTTCTGTTCCGTTCAGCGCTTTCAGCTCTGCCGCTGTCCCCTCGGCAATCAGCTTCCCGTCATTGATGATGGCGATCCGGTCTGCCAGCTGATCGGCTTCTTCCAAGTACTGTGTCGTCAAAAAAATCGTCGTTCCGTATTCTTCATTCAGACGCCGAACTTCCGTCCAGATTTGCTGACGGCTTGCCGGATCCAGTCCGGTCGTCGGTTCATCCAAAAACAGTACGGTCGGCTGATGGACAAGTGTCAATGCGAGATCCAGCCGGCGTTTCATCCCGCCGGAATACGTGCCGGCGCGGCGTTTCCCGTCTGCCGATAATCCGACGAGTTCAAGCAGTTCAACGGCCCGTTCGACGGCTTTGTCATGCGAAAAGCCAAACAGTTTCCCTTGCAGCACCAGTAACTCTTCACCTGTCAAATCATTGTCGATGCCCGTTTCCTGCAGGGCGACACCGATTTGCAACCGGACGTCCTTTTGATTTCGTTGAATGTCGTACTGGTTGATCGTTGCACTGCCGGACGAGACGGCAATCAACGTCGTCAGCATTTGGACCGTCGTCGATTTACCAGCGCCATTCGGACCGAGAAAGGCAAAAATCTCTCCTTTGTCGACATGAAAGGAAATCTGATCCACGACTTTTTTTCCGTTATACTCTTTCGTCAACCGATCTACTTCAATCATGCTCATCCGTCCTTTCGCTTAGCAGACAATCGTTTAGTAACTACCTTACCTTTACCCGCTTTTTAGCTGATTGCACAAAAAGGGGCAAACCCAAAATGGATTTGCCCATTGATTTTATCCTTTATACCGCGTCGTGTACGACCGAAGCCACACACCACTTTTCTTTTAAGGCTCGAATCCGTTCCTGTCCTTCATAGGAATTCATCCATAGATTCATGACATCCAGGACTTCTGTCTGTCGATCCTGAATGAGATAACTTTTTTCAGCCGGAATCCACTTTTCAGTGATTTTCGGAGCCACTAGCCGCGTATCCAGTGATGCATAATAAATCGCTTCAACCGTATCCGTAATCATGACATCGACCTCGCCGGTCGCGACTGCTGCCGGGATGGTCAGGTTATCGGCATACATGACGATACGGGCCTGATCAAACGTCTGCCGGACGAACTGTTCATTTGTTCCTCCCGGATTTAAGCCGATTGTCACATCAGGCTGGTTGATGGCTTCAATCGATGTTAACAGATCGAGGTCCGTCGCCCGGACAAGCGGCGTCTTTTGAAACGACAGGTAGCTTTTCGTAAAGTCGCCGACGATTTCGCGTTCGATGTTTTTCGTGACGCCACCGACGACCATATGAAATTTCCCGGCACGTAGATCACGGGTCAGTGTTCCCCATGTCGTCGGGACGAATTCGACTTCGAGTCCGGCGACTTCCGCAAACGAGCAGATGACATCAATATCGAACCCTTCATATTGGTTGGTCTGACGGTTCAGGTACGTAAACGGTTTATAATCTCCGGTCGTTCCGACGACAATCTTTTTTGTTGTGAAGACATTTTGTTTACCGACGCTGAATGAACCCGTCGCATTCTTTAATCGTGTCGCTATCATGAGACCGGAAAGCAACAGACTTCCTCCAAGTGCCAATTCTCGTTTATTCACTCTGTCCGCTTCCTCTCTCTGTCTGACGCTATGTTTTTGTATAATACTCAAAACAGTATCATATTGTTCTAACGGTTCCAACAATTTTTTGATTATTTCGTCAAAAAGCGGCGATGTTCTCTTGCCAAGCCCTCTTGATTGCAGTATACACGTACTTTCTTCCATACTGACAAAGAACGAATCAACGAATGGGAGGAATGGAAGATGAGTAACGTATTCATTATTGGAGCAAACGGAAAAGTCGGTCGTCAGGTAGCGAAACAATTAAGCGGATCGAGTCACGACGTCCGCGTCGGATTACGTTCAAAGGAACAGTATGCCGATTTTGAATCTCTCGGGGCAACACCGGTCGCTCTCGATTTAGAGCACGATGTCGCATCGATTCAAGATGCAATCCAAGGCAGTGACATCGTCATCTTTACAGCCGGATCCGGCGGTCACACCGGTGCGGACAAAACCATTTTGATTGATCTTGACGGAGCGGCAAAATCGATTGCGGCAGCAGAAGGAATTCAAGCGAGCCAATTCATCATGGTCAGCGCCTTAAATGCCGACTCGCCGGAAACGTGGTCCGACAGCATGAAACCGTATTACGTCGCGAAACATTACGCTGATCGTCTGTTGCGTGAAAGTTCACTTGCCTATACGATTCTGCGTCCGGGCGGTTTGACAGATGAGGCGGGTACAGGTGCGGTCACAGCAGATCCGACTTCAACGGACGAAACAACGATTGCCCGGGAAGACGTCGCCCGCGTCGTCGTCGCCTCGATCGGTCAACAGTCGGCCTATCACCAAACGATTCCTTTATTAACGGGTGACACAGCGATTGCTGAATTGTTTGCTTAACTAAAAAAACGAGCTGATCCCAAACGGATCAAGCTCGTTTTTTTGTTTCAGGAAGCCTGTTTGACTTCGACAACATGTGCCTGTTCCCGGCGAACCGCTGTCAAAATCAGTGTGACCACAAGCGTCACGAGCAGAATAACCACCAGTCGTAAGAGGTAAGTAGAGATATCCCCGTCAAAATACAGCAACCGGGTCAAACCGCCGACGGCATTCGGAACCGGCAGATAATGACCAATCGTTTGGTAAAATGGGGCCAGCATCGAAGACGGAACGATATTTCCGGCCGTCATTAACTGAAACGGAATCAATGCGACGTTCACAAGCGGGGCAATCGGACCAAAAATCGTGAAGTTCATCTGCGTGACGCTGATGCAGGTCGCCGTCAGCAATAACTGGAATGCCCATACTTTTAAGAAGGACGTCTCGATATCGGCAAAGGCAAACGCAAGTGACACCATGACGAGCGGAACGATCAACAGGACGATCCCGTGCAACAGTTGTTTACTCCAAAAGAGTGACCATTTCGGAAAACGTTTTTGCAGAATTTGTGTTACGAGATTAAATTGAATCCCCATCGTCATGACCGCAATATAAATCACGAACCCGAGCAACAGCGGTAACATCGACACTGAGAAATCGGATACTTGATGTTCGATGATGATATCCGACCGGACAGCAGGTTGACCGTTTACGCCTTGTGCGATTTCGGCTGTCGCCTGCTTCAGAATCCCGTTTGCAAACTCGGCATTCGCCTGGTTGACGTGAAATGTCATTTGTTTTGCATCGGTCAAGTCTGCCGCGAGTACCATTTCGACTTTTCCTTCATCCAGTTGTTTCAGACCTTCCGCTTCGGACGAAACGGCTTTGACTGTGAACGGACTGTCTGCCTTTAGATGTTGATACAATTCTTCCGTCGTCGTATCCTGCACGACAGCGATCCGTAACTGATCCAACCGCTCCGTCGCCCCTTGGTAACCGGTCATCCAGACGACCAGGAATAGGACCGGGACGATCAAGGCAAACATTAACCCAACTTTCGTTTGTGTAATCGACCATACGTCTTTAAAACTCTTCATGTAATCCGCTCTCCTTTTATATATGCATTACTTATAATAGCATGTGCAACTATTAATTCAAAAAGAGAAACCACTTACGTCATATTTTTGTAAATGGTCTCGAGTGTCTTGATGAATTGTTTGATCTCTTTTTTCGTCAGACCGGAAAACGCCTGCTGTTGGAGTTCGTCGAGCGCCGGTTCGAGCAATTGAATCGTTTGGATGCCCTCTTTTGTCGTCAGCAAAATAAAGGCTCTCCGGTCTCTCGGATCTGCCGAACGAATGACAAGCCCTTTCTTGACCAGCTTATCGAGGATTTTTCCGACTGTCGTCTGATCCCGCTCAGTCGTCAAGGCGAGCTGTTTTTGCGAAATGCCTTCCTGCTTATGCAGTTCACTTAAGACTGAAAATTGTTCCGGTGTCAGATCGTGTTGTTCCATCCGTTTCGTGGCCGCCCGTTTAAAAGACAGATAGCTGCGTGACAATTGCATCCCCAGTGACCAATCCGATTCTTTCATGAAGACTCCCCCACCTCGGCATAATAGTTGCACTACTTATTATTTTGACTTATTTACTATATGCCGGAACCGGTGGATTGTCAAACCGTTTTCTTTCAGTCGGTTATGATTTAACAGTTAAGACGTAAACGATTTAACCGATTCGATATGGGCATCCTTGATTTCTTGTTCAACTTGCGATTGTTGCTTGAGTTGTTCGTATACAGCATCGACCTGCGCTGGATTCAAACGATTGACAGTCGCCAGTTTCTTGATCGTCCGCCGTAAGTCGTTCCGCTTAATGACATGGACGTGGCTCGAGTCGATCGTAATTTTTTTAAGTTCACAACGTTCACTGAAGACGATGACCGACTGGAACACTTCTTCTCCGACCGTCCCTTCTAAAAATCGTTCCATGCTCTTCAGATGTTGTTCATTTTGTTTGATCGGATTATAAAATTTTTGTTTGTAGCGGTTTTTAAACATCTGCGTCCATTGCCGGTCCGCTTCTTTTCCGAAAATCCAGCCGCTGTAATTTTTCGACTCAAGTACATAGATGCCGCTCTCATGAATGAACGTAACATCGATTTCCGTCAATCCTTTTCCCCGCGCTTTCGGGACGTATGTATTAATAACAAATTTCCCGTATCCGCCGACTTTTTCAAGTTGTCGGGTCGTTAAATATTCTCCCCAAACGCCTTTATCGCGAACAGCCTTCAGAAACCGTTCCTGTGTGACCTGCTTATATGTACTGTTTTCAAACGAACGTCTGCGGAAGTAAAATAAACTTCCGAGCGTGACGGCAAATCCGGCCAACAGAACGCTCCCCGTAAGAAGTAACGTCGGAATCAACGCCGTTAACAAATCTTCCACACTTTTCATTTCTCTCTTTTTTAAATCCTTAATTTTCCACTATTTCAGAATAAACGGTATTCTTTTCAATTTCCACTAATTGTTACATCATTTTTAGTATGATACGGTAAACAAAAGGAGGTTTCTATATATATGGACTCATTTTTATCGGTTTGGTTGCCTTTGATCTTCTTGATCCTGTTTTGGCAATCCGTCTCGCAACAACTTGCAAAACAACGGGTCATGCAACAACAGCTCCTGCGCGAACTGACCCGGATTCAGGAACACCTCGGGATGACGGATGCGGCAAGCAGTCATACCGTACTCAATGAACAAATCCGCCAACTTCTAGAGGATCATCAAACAGTGGATGCCGTTAAACTTGTCCGGGAAACACTGGGTTATCCGTTACTCGAAGCGAAACAATATGTCGATGCAATCAAAGAGCATTCGTCTGATAACCGTTAAACGAACAACAGGCAAGTCCTCCGTTTTTTCGGAAGGCTTGCCTGTTTCAATGTTCACTGTACGTGGTCAAGAAAGTCTTAGGAAATTGGTGAACATCTCAGTTTCCTAATATAATTCTTATATATAAAATGGCTTCCGCCATTTTTATTCAGCGTTAGTCTGATTCAAATTTCTGAATCAATTGATCGATCTGGCGAACAAACGGCAGGATATCTTTCTCATCCGTCATAATTCGGTGTAGTACTTCTTTTCCTTTAATATACAAATAAGCATGATGACGATTTGAGGTTGTTTCTTTCGTTAAACAAGCGGTTAAAAGATGATTCGAATGGTGTAGTGTATGTGCAGCTAAATGAATCAATTCCTTCGTTAACACTTCCCTTGCTTCATCCGTCGCCTCTTCCTCGAACAAACGGACAAGGGGTTCTAACAATTGAGCTTTGGTTGTAGACCGCAACTGTGCGTATCGAATCTCAACCGTTATGTTTTCAGCCTGCTCTTTCTTCTCGACAAGAAATAAGGGAGGTCTGATTATGGTCTTGATAACGGATGTGAATGTGTCAATGGTGATCTCAGACATTCTGGAAACTCCTTTCTGACAGAATTCAAGTTATGATTATTCCGGATGAGGACATCGAACGAAAGAAATCACTTTAGTTCCATGTTTTCATCCGAAATCAAGTATACCATTTACCGGTTTTAAGATGGAATTTTGTCTCCTTTTTAATAAAAAAACACGCTACAGATTTTTACCAATCCGTAACGTGTTTTAAACTAATTTTCTTCCATTCTCTTAATTCACCTGAATCAAATCTTGTAACGAATATGCTTTTAACGCTTCCGAAAATTGGAGAAACGCATAATCAAACGCTTCTTTCATATTTTCCAGATTTTCATCTTCATGGATTTCAGGAAAACTTTCAAGATACGAGACTTTTTCAAAAAGTTGTACGATTTCACCTAATGTAATCTCTGACGGATCTTTCGCCAGCTTAAAACCGCCATTACGTCCTTGATAGGAAGTGATGAGTCCGAATTTGCTTAGTGCATGAACAATCTTCATCAAATGATTTTTCGAGATATCGTAATAGTCGGCGACTTCTTGAATTTGAACGAGTCGAGTTGGGTGAAGAGTCGTAAACAATAGTACTCGAATCGCATAATCCGTTGATCGAGTCATTTTCATTATTTTCACCTACTTTGCTCTCTATACCGTTTATAGTACAGAAAAAAAGATACAAGATATAGTTTTAAGCGTTTCGGAATATGTCGATTTTTTTTACGAAAGATGTTTCCCGAAAACATGTACAGGAAATATTGGATATATGCAGAACGTTTTTGGAAGGAGCTCTGGCAGATGAAATTTTTAAGCGGTTCGGATTTTTTAACATTTATCGAAAAACAATTTTCGAAAGAACGGTATCGCATTGTTTCGACCTATTTGACGGCTAATTCAGCTAAAATCTCTATTTTCCAACTGGATTTTTCAGAAGAGCGGATCATGGATATTGAATACTTATTATTTTTGCCGACGCTCGAGAAACGGATTTTCATTCGAGGCGTCCGACATTCGTCTAATTTTCAGTTTTTCTTGAAAAGCTTTGAATCGCTGGATGAATTAGTCGGACCGATCCGTCAGTTAAAAAAATAAACTCTTGTCTTTTGCGTCTTTGTTCCTGTCAGTCAAAAATTTTGACTGACGTTCAGTTAATGAATCAGGTCAAAACCTCCCTATAACATGTATAATCATAGTATGTTATTTAAACAGTGATCTTCATGCGGGACATGAATCGCATGTCTCTCCTGCTCACTGTAGAAAGAGGTTATGATGAAATGGCTGTCTCGTAAAATCACCCGAACCTTTTCAGGTCTACTTATATTGAATTTTTTGATTTTAGTTTGCATCACGACTGGTGCATACTTTTATTCCATTCAACAACTCGAACAAAATAATGCCATGCTGTTACGCCTGACGAATCAAAAAACTGCAGCGCGTCAAATCTGGAATGACTTGCAGGAAACGAATATTGAAATTCAAGAAGCATTATTATTAAAAACCCCGGCTGTTCCAAGGTTGTCCAGTGATTTAACGCGGACAAAACGTGAGCTCGAGCGTTTGGGACACGATTATCCGTCCGAAGAGACTAACTCTTATCTGCAAACCTCGTCAACATTGATCGACTATTACGAAAAAATCCTGATCCCTTTGACAAAACATCCGCAATCTTCTCGCTATACGGACGATACCGCTATGCGACGGATGCTAAAGGATGTAGACCTGGACGTCCCGTTACAATCGACTTCAAGCGGAACAGAACGTGCTTCCCTGGATACGATGTATTTTTTTTCAAAAAACCGCCAGGCAGCCGATCAGTACATTTCTTCCGTTCATTTGCTGGAAAAACAAGCGCAGCAGAAGCTGGCTGATCAGATGCGGACAACGCTGTGGGGTACACTGACAGTTCTCATTGCAGTCTTTTTCCTACTGAACAGTTGGACATTCCGGTTTATGCAACGATTGACGGATGATCTCGTCCGTTTGGTCAAACAAACGAAAAATCCGTACACTTTTTCCGCTGTCCCAGTAATTAAACGACAGGATGAGATTGGTGTTCTGGGAAAGGCCATGCGTAATATGATGACGATGCTTGCTTTTCAGCAATCGGAGACTCAGACGGTCAATCACCAATTGTCACACCGCAATCGGGAACTTTTCAATAGTCTTCAAGAAAAACAACGGACGGAAACTCAGTTACAGTTACAGACTGATTTTGCACGCCGCTTACTCGAATATGATTCGCTTTCGTGTCTAAATGGATTACTGCAAGATCTCGCCCATTCTTTCGGATTATCCGAATTAAAATTAACGATGCTTACGAGTCAGGAGGAAATCATTTACCGGTCTCCCCGTCCTGTCAGGAAAAGCCGGCATTCCATCGTCCGTATCGTTCCGTTGCTGAATTCCCGTGAACCGGAACCGATTGCCTTGTTGACGTTTGAGGATCCAGCCGGAGATGCTTATAAGAAACTATCGGCATTGAGTGATATTCTTTCGCTCGGAATATTACGCATGGAACACATGCGGACGTTAAACGAAGACAAACAGCACGTACAACGGATTTTGGAGAGTCTGCGTGAAGCTGTCATCTACGTCAATTTCCCGGACTCCCGACTCATCCATAACGGAACACTCGTGACGATGTTTCCCGAGTTACATGATTTGCCGGATTCGTTGCATGAGTTTGAATCCATCCTGGATATTTTCCGCCGGGTATTCATCGTTGAAGAACAGCTGATCGATTATGTGACGCAATTAAAACTTCATTTGGCAAGTGGCCATGCTATGGAGGCACAAGACTTTGAAGTTAATGGAAATCGTCATATTCGACTTTATACGGAATTTCTTCCGGACAAGAAGGGCATCATTTTTGTATTAAGTGAGCGGACAGCTGAAGTGGAAGCGATTCAAAACGAACATGCCTTTATCTCGATGATTTCGCATGAGCTCCGGACACCGCTCGCTTCGATTGAAGGATTTAGCGAACTGATGATCCACCGGAGTTTATCAAACGATAAACAATTAAAATATTTAAAGACCGTCCACAGTGAAGCACAACGTTTAGGTAAACTGGTCACTGCCTTTTTAGACTATCAACGCCTGAGCCGCCAAAAGGAAGTGTATCTGTTTGAGTCCTTTGATATCTCGGCTTTGGTACAGGAAGTGGCGGACTGGATGAATATCTCGATCCCGTCCCATCAGGTCAAGTTTGATACGACGCACATGACTTGCCTGATTGAAGCTGACCGTGAAAAAATCCGGCAACTGCTAACGAATCTGCTAGGAAATGCCATCAAGTACTCACCGTCGGATCCGCAAGTCGATGTTCTGCTGGACTGCAGTGAGGAAGAAGTTGTGCTGACTATCAGCGATAACGGTCTTGGAATTCCACAAGAAGATCTGCCTCACCTGTTTGATTCGTTTTACCGTGTAGAGCGTCAAGAGCATAAGCAGATTAAAGGAACCGGACTCGGACTGCTGATCTGTAAAGAAATTGTCGAAGCCCATCAAGGCCAGATTTCTGTTTCTTCCGAATTAGGTACCGGTACCGATTTTCTGGTCCGGTTGCCCATCTGGCAACAGACGGAAATAGAACTAAAATGAGCTGATTTGAAGATAGAGGAAGTGTATACGTATGGATTACGAGTTAGATCGCATCATTGATTACCTGAATCGGAACTTTCACGACCATGTCAGTTCTTTTTCCGGAATGATTTTAAAAGAAACCTCGCCGGCCATCATATTAATTGAAGATCACGTCCGGCGGCAGCTGGGTCATGCTCTGTATCAATATCCTGAGTTCATTTCGGAAATCGAGGATACCATTTTCCGGTGCCTCATCGATATCCGAGGAAATAAGGAATCCGAGGATCCCACAGAGATATTCATTTCAAAAGCGCAGCTTTATTCCCCTTATCATTATCTCGTCACTTTTTTATAAGGAGTCGATTGGCGTATGAAAAAAACAGGAACCGCCCTATTGATCGTCGATATCATTAACAAAATGGATTTTGATGGTGCGGAAGATTTACTTGCCGAAACTCGTCCGATTTTAACTCCATTAGTCGAACTTAAACATATATGTAAATCGTATGATATTCCTGTCATTTATGTGAATGATAATTTTGGTCTGTGGCAGGAAAACGTCGATCAAATCGTTGAAGAATGTCGCGGTGGACTGGGCGATCCGTTCGTCCAAGCCCTCCATCCGCAACAGGATGATTATTTCATCATCAAACCCAAACACTCCGGTTTTTTTGGCACACAATTGGATATTTTGCTAAAACACCTCGACGTGTCACGTCTAATCATTACCGGAATCACGACCGATATGTGTATTTTGTTTACAGCAAATGACGCCTATATGCGGGAATACGAGATTTGGGTACCACAAGACTGTACTGCCGCTGAAACAACCGAGGCAAAAAACCACGCATTGGAAATTTTGCACACCACGTTATCCATCGATTGTTCCGACAGTACGACGGTATCGTTCGATTAAAAAAGAATGGAAAGGCTTTTCTGCATTCCAAAACATTACATTTCAATGACAATCCTTCCCGATTGGTTTTTGTTTTTCCAAAACAGGTATATATATCATGTACATTTTATACATGTTTTTAATCCAAGGGAGGAATCGTTCATGTTCAGACATCAAAAGGAACTACAGTTCGAGGTGAAAGTCGACCGTCCAGATCCGAAGTTGGCACGGTCTGTGCAGGAAGTATTAGGCGGACAATTTGGGGAAATGACCGTCATGATGCAGTATTTATTCCAAGGATTCAATTGCCGTGGAAATGAGAAATACAAAGATATGTTGATGGACATCGGAACGGAAGAAATCGGACATGTCGAAATGCTCTGTTCCTTGATTTCACAGTTACTTGATGGAGCCTCACCTGATGATCAGGCAGAAGCAGCCAAGGATCCGGCGATTGCGGCTATTTTAGGAGGCATGAATCCACAACACCTGCTCGTCAGCGGGCTTGGAGGGCTGCCTTCCAACTCAAACGGTGTTCCGTGGAACGGTTCTTACATCGTCGCAAGCGGCAACTTGTTAGCAGATATGCGTTCCAATCTGCATGCCGAGTCACAAGGGCGTCTTCAAGTCGCACGCCTCTATCATATGACAAACGATGAAGGAGTTAAGGCGACCCTCCGGAAAATGCTGGCACGTGATCGATATCACCAATACCAATGGCTGGCTGCAATTGAAGAATTGGAAGAAAAGAATGGAATCGTCGTACCTGCGACATTTGCTCCGGAGGATGAATTGGAGGCACAGCCCCACGCTTATGAATTTTGGGATCTCTCGGAAGGAACAGCTTCAAAAGAAGGTCGCTGGTCCCAGGGAAGTGCGCAGGATGGGACCGGAGAATTCGTTCACCTGGAAAACCCTGCACCCCAAGGCCAAATACCGGATCCCGAAATTCCGGCCCACAATCTGCATCATGATTTAAACGAGCCGCAACAAAAAAGAGGAATTACAGATACCGTAAAACACATTTTAAAGGACAAGGAATAACATACACGCAACCCATCTTAAATCCAAGTAAGCAACCATTTGCCCTCTCTTCTACCGAGAAGAGAGGGTTTCGTAACTTTTTAAGTCTTTTTCACAGATTTGTTTTAATCCCTATCACCTAATCTTTAGGAGGACGACGTTATGCAATCCGTTAAAGACATTACCGTGAAACAGCTTGGTCAAGACTTGCACCTTTCATGGCAGACAAATGACTCGGTCCAACTGACTCGCGATGGTACGACACTTGTAACCGGAGCAGTTCAACAGTATGTTGATTCGAATCTCGTCCCCCTCGCTCCCGTCCAGTATGAACTAGAGACTGGAGAAGAATTCCTGACCATTGATACAGCACTTGTTCTGGATGAAGGACAGTTGTTTTGGAATCAAAAATCCACCATCATCATTCGCTCTGACCAAGAACTCTTAATCAGATGGGGAGCAATCCCGGATGTAGAATCATACAGTGTCTTTCGAGACGGGAAGCGGCTTGGGGAGACGGCAGAACATGAATGGTATGAAGCATCACCTCAAGACGTCTCTGCCCGCTATGAAATCCGTGCCCTACGTCCAGCCTCTCAAGAAAACACGCCGCTTTCTTCTGTCATGGAAGGCGCACTTAAACTGTTGAACACGCTAAAACGCGAACCTGACCGTGAACGGGAGTTTGAATCTTTCATTTTTTATGTTCGGCTTCATCCATTTGGACGTGACATTGATTCTGTAGCTGAAGAAACTATACGGGCACGCCTGCGAATCCTGACGTTCATTGCTCCACCGATTTTAAAAAATCCGAATCTGCTGTCTCCTCATATTTACTTTGAAGGAGACGACCGTACCTATGATCCTCATGCATCGGAATACCGGACGTTAACAGAAATCGCCATGACATCTTTAACGGACAATGCTCACGTCCTCCTTGATAAAAAGGCCAATCCAACACGTTCTTTGACCTCGACTGGACGTCTCCGAAGTGAGGACGTTGCTTCGACACGAGAGGTTTATTTGGAGAATATCGCAAAAAAACAGCATTCGCTACAATTCACGGTGTATCATTCTGTCGGAAATCCGCTGGTCATTGCCCCCGACATCAACTACACAGTCCATACAGCATTTGAGCGGGAACGATGGCGTTTGAGCGGAACCCATCTTCGCTCTCCGCATCACGAGATTTACCTGCAAACGGAGTCAAATACCTTTATACCGGTTCACCAAACTCATGATTTAGGACTCAGTTTCTTGGCGGATCCTTTACCAAGTTGTCACTGGCTGTTCATGGAAGCTCGTTGAGATTCGACTCTAAAAAAACAGACGATTCCGGGAAGCTAATTCTCGAAAATCGTCTGGTTTTTTTATTGACAATCGAACCCGGCCTTACTCGTGGAACCGTGCCCGGGTTTCTTTTGAAGGCAACAGGCATTGTTGTTTCTGCCCGAACCATTTGTGACGGTGTTTTGCAATGAAATCATATGCGAGATCTCTTGCCGCACGCGGTAAAACACGGAAGATGGATGCGAGCGGCCACGCCCCATTCAAATGCTTCGTAATCTGAAGTGCTGCATCTGATTTAACGTAAGGTATTCCCTCTTCAATGACGACCACACTGTTCAGGTCGGAAGGCAAACGATGTTTTTGAATAAGTTCCTGTCCTTTGATGCCTTGAAGCGAGGCAAACTGATAGTAGCCATGATCACGCTTCAAGATGAACTGTACACTGGTATCACATAAATTACACTCTCCATCAAATAAGATGATTGGTTTCATATTCCTGTGCCCCCTCTGACAATTGGTTCGATTCCTTATTCTTCTATCCTACATCAGATGAATCGAACACACTTGTTTTTCACTTCTTATTTTTCTAAGTATTCATCCATATAACTTTTATACATGTTTTCCGCCTGTTTAATTGGATTTCATCCAGCGGGAATCTACCATGCGAAGCAAGTTCATTAAATCGCCTTCTGTCCTGATGACGGCTTGGCAAGCGACAGCTTCATTTTGAAGCAATTTTATCCGTACCGGTGTCTCGTTGATAAAACAGAGCGCAAACAGCAGTTCCGAATGTATTTTTGTATATGCCGCGACTGCCAGTAATTCTTCATTTAAACGTTCTCTTACTTCTTCACTCGTATGCATGTGCAAAAGGTGAATCGTTTCATGAAGAAGAGATGATTTAAGACAATCCGAAATATCCAAATACCGGACTTCAAGATGTATATCCTGTCCATGTCCCCATCGCGTCGTCAGAAAATACGGTGGACTGACTAATTCCTGAATAAATCGAATGATACGATCAATACTTATCTCAGACATAAAGAAACCTCTCTTCTCACTTCGATACGACAAACGCACCGAAGACCTTCATTTTTAGGACGTGGTTGACACTTAAACATGTGTAAAATAAGTATGTTTTAATCGTGGTCATTTCACATCACTTAACTTTTTTATTTTAACATAACGAGACTTTCCAAGCCGAATCGCAAGCAACGAAACACGGTTTCCCTCTCACCCGTAGGAAAAAGGAAAACCGTACTTTCCTGTTGCATCATACTTTTACTTTCGTCAAGTCTTCCAGTGTGTAGGCTTGTAAGGCGTTCGCAAACAAAAGGAATGCTTCATCAAAGGCCTGACGTGTGTTCTTAAGCGTCTCTTTTTCATTGGTTGGCAATACTTCTTTTAGATAGGAAACTTCTTCAAACAGAGCTACGACATGCCCTAATGTAATTTCATTTGGTGCCTTGGCCAGTTTAAACCCGCCGTTGCGCCCTTGATAAGACGTGATTAAACCAAACTTGCTTAACGCATGGACAATCTTCATCAAATGATTTTTTGAGATGGCATAATGATCCGCCACTTCCTGGATTTGAACAAGCCGGTTCGGATTCAACGTCGCATACAACAGGACGCGAATCGCATAATCCGTCGAACGTGTCATTTTCATTCTTTTCACCTTCTTGAGTTCTTGCCGTTCTAAGCAGACAAATACGAGTGTGTCGATCGTAATAATTTCCGTGCAGTTGCACATATTATTTATCAAATATAGAATATTTCCTTAGATTTGACAATCCAATTAACTGCGTCATATTTTTCTTTTCAAGGCTGTCATCATGGACAGACCTGTTTTTTAGCAATCAATCGTACCAAAAAGGACATTCCGTCTGACGGAAATGTCCTTTTAAATCGTTATTAATCCCGTGCTGCCAAACGATACAGCAGATCAAGCAACTCGATGTAGAGCCAGATGATCGTGACGATTAATCCGAAAGCGGCCACCCACTCCATCGATTTTGGTGCACGGGCCTGGACTTGTTGCGAGATAAAATCAAAGTCCATCACGAGCGACAGGGAAGCGACAATCACGATGACGAATTGAATCCCGATCGCAAGCGGTGAACTGCCCGTCATGAACGGCAGATTAACACCGAATAACGCGAGTAACAAGTTGACCGCGTACAAGACAAGGATCGACAGAATTGCTGCCGTGACCGCTGAGCGGAAACGTTGTGTTACTTTGATCATGCCCGTCGAATAGACGAACCACATCGCAAACGACACGACGAATGTCGCGAGGACTGCCTTCCCGACGAGCCCCGGGTACATACTTTCAAACATCAGTGAAATCGCACCGACGGCGACCCCTTCGACGATCGCGTAGACCGGTGAAAGTACCGGAGCAGTCCGCGGTTTAAATGTAATGATCAGCGCAAGAATCAATCCGAGGACGACTCCTCCGATTAAGGCCGGTACTAAAAATTGCGGATTAGCGGCTAAGAAGAACCAGGTTCCTCCCGCTGCTGCCGTGACGAGCGCAAGTAAGAGGAAAATCTTACTCATCGTCCCTGCCTTCGTCATCGGCCGTTCGCCGGCACGCGCCGCCTCGAAACCGCGGCGTAAGGCTGGATTCACTTTAAAACGTGTTGCCATCTTGCATTCACTCCTTCTGTTTTTCTATTTCCTACTAGGGTTGTTTCCCGGAAAAGTTTCAGCTTAACCAGCTATTTAAGGCATTCAGTTGAAACATGACGACGGGAATCGATTCCTTTGCCGAGACGAGATGCGACACCGCCTGTCCGACTTTCCCTGTCGTGACGAACGATTCGTCCATCATGCCTTCACCGATCGGTCCAAACGGATCACTGTCGATGATGCGGTGCTGATAACGAATAAAGACTTCCTCATCTCCTTGTTTCATTTTACATCCCGATTCCTCGAGCGGCCGGTCGATTCCGTATTCGGCATAATGCCAAACAGTCGTCGAATCCCACGGCGACCCGATATGCAGAATCTGTCCGTCCGCTTCGATGAACTTTTCAAGCGGAGAGCCGGGACCAAATCCGTTGTCAATCGTATGATCCGCAACAAAGGATTCCGCCTCTTTTCCCCAGGCTGTCACCGACCACATCGGATGGGCACTGCGTTTGACGTCCGGGAACGTCCGGAACAGTTCCGGAACCTTGCCGATACTCCGGGTTGGTGTCTTCGCCGGATCGTACGCCGGCATTTCCTGACGGATCGTTTCCCACCAGTCTTCCGGAACGGCAGGACGGCTCCAGTTTTTCGGGTCCGAATTATCGGTGCTTTGTGCCGCCATCATGATCAGACCGTCAGGCGTGACGACTTCCTGCAACGCTTCAATCAGCGCTTGTGCTCCGCCGGGAATCCAGCCGATCTGTTTCATCGCACTGTGGACGAACACTTTCATGCCGGCCGTGACACCAAGCTGTTTCAAATCTGTGATCAGTCTTGATTTCGTAACCATTTGTCTTGTTTCCATTTTATCCCCCTTACTCGACGACAAGGCGAATCGTCGATCCTGTTTTGCCTTGAGTCACTTCAATTTTCGCATCGACCCGTGACTTCAGTTCCTGCACGTGGCTGATGATACCGACCATCCGTCCGCTCGCCTGAATCGACAACAGGGTTTCAATTGCCTGTTCGAGCGATTCCGGATCAAGCGTACCGAATCCTTCATCGATGAACATCGTCTCAAGCGACACGCCGCCACTCGCTTCCTGTACGACTTCCGATAATCCGAGCGCCAACGCAAGTGACGCCTTAAAGCTTTCCCCGCCGGATAACGTCTTGACGTGGCGTGTCTGTGACGTATAGGCGTCAAAAACGTTTAAATCGAGTCCGTATTTTTTTAATCCTTTACCGGCTTCCGTCTTCCGTTCGAGCAGGAAACGTCCGGACGTCATCCCGTGCAAGTGACGGTTCGCCGCCTGCAAAATTTCATCGAAATAAGCGGTTTGGACGTACGTCTCAAACGTCATCCGCTGGGCATTGTCACCGACACCGACCCGTGCCAGCTCGCCGAGGATACCGTACCGCGCATCTTCCGCTTCGATTTGTTGCTGGAGACTCGACCAGGCATCAACGAGCTGTTTGATGTGCAACCGTTCTTTTTCAACGCCGATCCGGTAATCCGTCGCTGTCGCCAGTTCCGCTTCTGCTTGTCTGACGAGCGGACGAAGGGCCGTAAGATCCGGACGATCCTGTTGCTGAATCAGTTGTCGGATCCGCTCAAGACCGCTTTCGACATCCTGCCGTTTCCGCCGGTCGGCTTCGAGTCTTTCCGCCAACTGTTCCATCATTTGTCGTGTCAGACGGGCCTGCTCGAATTGTTCGACCGTCTCAAACCGTTCTTCCTGTAGACTGCGTGCTAAAGCCGCTTCCGCTTCCGTGCGCTTCGCGATATGAATCGTCAATTCTTCTTCGACGTGTTGCAGACGTCCGCGTCGTGCGGCGATGTCTTGATCAAGCCGTTGTTTTTGATGCTGTCCTGACGTCTGTGCCGCTTCAAACTCCGCCAACCGTTTTGTCAGTGTCTGTTGTTCGGTTTCCAGATCGCGACGGGACGGTGCGTCCGGATTTCGGTTCAGCATCCCTTCAAGCCGAGCGAGCTCCAGCAACAGTTTCGACTGCTGATTTGTCTCTTCTTCAATTTGTCGGTCTGCCTGTTCCAATGCCGTCTCGCTCGTCCGGATCTGTTGCTCCAGCTGCTGCTTTCGTTCCTGTTGCTGTTGCAAGCGGCTCTCTTGATTTTTCAAGTCGTTGATTTCTGTACGAATCGCGGTCACATCGTTCGGAACCGGCTGTCCGTCTGCAAGTGTCGCCAGTTCCTGTTCGAGTTGCCGTTTCCGTTCCGCGACTGTCCGGTACGTCGCCTGTAACTCCTGATGCGCCGATTGTGCGGTTAAGTAGGCCTGGTGCAACGCTTCGACATCAAGCGGTTCCGTCTTGACAGCGAGTTGCGGATGCGTCGCACTCCCACAGACCGGACAGGCTTCCCCGTCATGCAGATGTCCCGCCAGCTCTGCTGCCAGTTGACGGCGTTCATGTTGCCGTCCGGCCGTGTATGTCCGTTCTGCCTGTTCTTTTTCCGCTTTGACGCGTGTTCCCTGCTCGATCAGCCGCAGTCGCTCGGCTTCATTCCGTTGCCATTCCTGCTGTTTTTGTTCGATCGATTGCAGAACGAACCGGCGTTCCTGCAAGGAAAGACGGGTACTGGAATCATCGGACAGCCTCGCGATTTCCGCCTGCAACCGGGTCCGATCACTTCGTTGCCGGGTCCGCTGTTCGCGTAACGCGTCCGGATTCAACTGCGCGACGGCACGTTGCAGATCCTGTTGTTGCCGAATCAATTGTTCCTGGTCCTGCAGTCGTTTCAGCTCGTCCGCAATCTGCTCGAGACGCCGTGACGCTTCACGCATCTCCGGCTCCTGCACCGTCAATCGTTCGACGGTCCGGTTGACCTGGTCAAGTTGCTGTTGTAAGTGTTCCAGTTCCGATTCGACCGTTTGTTTCGTCCCGGTTAATTGCCGGACCGTTTGTTCCTCCGACTGAAACGTTTCGTACACCCCTTGAATCGCCGCCGCTCGTGATGCCGCGTCGTACTGCTCTTTCTGACGCATCGTTTCCGGCAACGTTAAAGCAAGCTGTTGCTCGAGGTGCAGTAATTGATCGTACTCGGTGAATGTCTGCTCGAGTTGTTCTGCCTGACGCAACCGTTCCGTCAATTGTTCGAGCGTTTGACGTCCCGCCTGCTCCACCGTTTTCGCCTGCTCAATTTTTTCATCGAGTGTCGCAAGCAATGTATCGGTCTGGTGACGAATCGTCGTTTCCGTCGCTTCCGACCAGTTGAGGTCGAGCGGTAATTCTTCGAGTTTCGCAAGCTGTTTCGTTTTCGTTTCTTTGATGGTCGCTGCAAGATCCAATGCTTTGCGGTGAAGACGCTGTTGAAACTCGCCATAATGTTCCGTCTTGAACAATTGTTTAAGAATCTGCAGTTTGTCCTTCGACTCCGCCATCAACAGTTCGCGGAACTTATTTTGCGGGAGCAGCAGGATTTTCGAAAACTGTTTGTGGTCGAGTTGCAACAGTTCCTGCACTTGCTGACGGATTTCCGGAATTTTTAGCGCAAGCGGCTTCCAGCTCGTCCCGTCATGCCGGGCGAGTTCCGCCTCATGTCCGTAATCCGTTTTATTAACCGGATGCGGCTGACTCGGTTGCCGGATAATCCGGTAACGCTCGCCTTTTAACAGAAATTCGAGTTCAACTTCCGTCTTGTCTTCCGGTTTCGCGAAATGACTGCGCAAATCGCTCATTTCCCTTTCTCCGCCTGACGTCTCGCCGTATAAAGCGAACGTCAGCGCATCAAAAATCGTCGTTTTTCCGGCACCGGTATTCCCCGAGATGACGAACATCGTCCGTCCGCCGAGTTCCCGGAAATCAATCGTCTGTTCGTCGGCAAACGGTCCGAACGCACGTAGTGTCAATCGTTCTGGACGCATGAAGCTTCCTCCTCTAAGACGGTTTGCATCGCATCCGTCGGTTGTTTTTCCCGGACCGCTTCATAGAATTCACGGAACAGATCGGTTATCGTCGCCGCCTGAACCTGATCGCGTGACGCCTGGACCGCGCGTGTACTTTCGCGTGTGAACCCGGTCCGTTCGAGATGAAGAATGTTCGGATACAACTTCTTTAATTTCCCCATCGGATCAATCAGCGCCTCGGCATCCGTCAGATTGATTTTGATATAGTCATCCGTCGCTTGTGTCGCGACGAAGACCGGATCCGTCAGCTCAACGAGACTGCCGGTCAGTTCACGCAAATCGCGCTTGCCCGTCAACGGTTCGAAGCGGCGGTCAAACGTTCCCGTATCGTTCAACGTCAGGATATCAACGCCTTTGACGTGATGCGCTTCCGAGAACGAGTACTTCAACAACGAACCGCTGTACCGGATTGTCTCCGACTTGATCGCAAGCGGATTATGCAAATGCCCGAGTGCCGTATACGTAAACGGAGCAAAGGCGCTGGCGCTGACCTGTCCCGCGGTCCCGACCGACAACTGCCGTTCGGAATCGGTCTCCAGCCCACCGATGACAAACGCATGCCCGACGAGGACGCTTGGTCCTTCGAGCTCCATCTTACTAATGATTTTCCGCATCGCATCATCATGCGTCCGGATTGTTTCATCCTGATGGATATAGCGGACGGTCGCCGGATCCGCAAACGGGACCGGATAAAAACGGACGCCTTTAATTTCTACCGGTTCGATTGTGTCCGTTAATTTACCGGCTAAGTGCAGTCCCGCCCGTTGCAGTAACGTCGTGCCGAAGCTCAACCGTTCCGCCGAGTCATGATTGCCGCTGATCGCGACGACCGGAATCTTCCGTTCGAGCACGATGTCGGCTAAGACCGTATCGAGCAGTTCAACCGCTTCCGTCGGCGGGACGGCACGGTCATATAAATCACCGGCAATAATCACCGCATCCGGCTGTTCCCGGTCAAGCAATCGTAAAAATTCCTGAAGGACAGCGCGTTGATTATCGAGCATCGATTCTCCGTGAACGATTTTTCCTAAATGCCAGTCGGCTGTATGAATCCATTTCATTTTTCATCACGCTCACTTTTTCTCTATAATATCCTTATTTTAGCATGAGTCGAATGGTCCTGACGATGCTGTAGGTGATTCTAAAACGAGTAAAACCCAATGATTGACCAGGGATTTCATCCGGTCGATCATTGGGTCGCTGTAGACGTTATGTGTGAAAGGTTAATCCCTGCTCCGCGAGCAACTGTCTCAGTTTAGGTATCGAGGACGGTCCGATTCCGTGCCACTGCAACAGTTCGTCTTCCCGGTAGGTTGCTAACATCTTGAGTGACGTTACTCCATGTTCGCTTAAGGCACGTTGCGCCGGTTTCGCAAGGATTAGAAATAAATCAGTCTCAGCTCGTTTTTGCATTCATGATGACCTCCCGACAGAATAGACAAAACCCACCTTCCGATTCAGCCGGATGGCGGGTTTTCGGATGACTGATCAGTCATCTTCAGTGGGTGTGACGCTTTTGCCGAAATCGCTTCACCGATGTGAAGATGGATACGGATCCTCCAATGATTGCTCCGACGACAATCCCAGTCGTAAATTTTCCACCGGGATTTTTAGCGGAACCTGGTTCAGTAGCTATTATATGCTCTTCCTGTTTCTGCTCGAATAACTGTTGGAGAGGGGAGGATGTAGGCTCGACTTCGACAATCCGGTCAACTTCCTGTTGACGGTCTTCCCGGCGTTCGACGCTGCAAGGTGACAGATAAAACGGATTCAGATTCGTCCGATACCGGTCTGGATTCCAATTCGCCTGCTGAACGGCTTCAGCTGCGTGGTCTGTCCGCTTCGTCTGATCCAATGACTGGATCGATTGATCGAATTCTTGTTTCATCGTAATCACTCCTCTTCACATTCAATCTTAACTAAAAAGCTCCGACTTACGTCTGAAGTCTTATTTACCTCTTTTTTAAACATCTAAAACATGTATCGAAAAAAATGTTTTACTTTTTTGTGAATATTCCGGTGAAATAGTTCTCATATACTTGTTTTGCCTGCTGAAGATTTGCTTCGCCATGGAGAAGGATTCGCCCGTCGGCAAAAGCCGTAATCCGGTAATGGTCCGCCTTGAACATCAGCAGATACGGATTCCGGAGACAGCTGATCCCGCGTGTAGTCAGCTCTTGTTCAAGCCAGACTAAATCCCGCGGTCCTTCGCCGCGGATTTGAACCGTATCCCGGCCGCACAAAGTCACAAATTGAACGGTCGGTGCATTCAGATACGGATAGACCGGATCCTCTCCGCAAGACAGGCACGCGGATTGTCTGAGAGAACCGACGTTGATTTGACTCTGATGATTGTCCCAGACATCGAACGACAGCAATGTCTGCCGTAAGGCGTTGTCCGCTCCCGTCAAATACTTCAAGGCTTCCGTCACTTGATGCGCCGCGACAAGCTGGACGACGGGACTGATGACGCCCGACGTCTCGCATGTCTCCTGCTGTTTCGGCAGATGTTCAAGCAGACAATGCAGACAAGGTGTCTGTCCGGGGCGAATCGTATAAGTCATACCGTAACTGCCGACGCAGGCACCAAAAATCCAGGGAATACCGCTTTTTGCCGCCACATCATTGATCAGCATCCGGACACCGAAGTTGTCTGTCGCATCAATCATTAAATCACTGCCGCGGACCAAACGTTCAATATTTTCCGGCGTGACATCTTCGACGATTGCCGTGACGGAAACCACCGAATTGACTTTGCCGAGCCGGCGTTTGGCCGCAACCGCCTTCGGCAAATGATCCTGTACGTCCTGTTCCGTGTAGAGTTGTTGCCGTTGCAGGTTGCTCCACTCGACATGATCCCGGTCAATCAACGTGACGTGTCCGACCCCTCCCCGGACAAGCTGTTCGGCATTCGCAGTCCCGAGTGCACCGGCACCGATGATGACGATACGACAATCCGCCAGTAGATCCTGTCCCTTTTGTCCGATCGGACGAAATCGGACTTGCCGGCTGTACCGATCCGTCATGGTCGACTGATCCCGCTCATCGGACTGCTTGCCGTCGCATACCGTTTTTTCTCGATCCGTCCGGCTTCAAAACCAAGTCGTCCCGCTTCGACCGCCAGTTTCATAGCCTGTGCCATCTTAACGGGATCTCCGGCATGGGCAACGGCTGAATTCAACAGGACAGCATCCGCTCCGAGTTCCATCGCGTAAGCCACGTCTGCCGGTGAACCGATGCCGGCGTCGACGATGACCGGGACTGTCAGTTGTTCGATGATGAAACTGAGCGCGAGCGGATTCAGAATCCCCTGACCGGAACCGATTGGTGATGCGGCCGGCATGATGGCATGACAACCGAGTTCTTCGAGCCGGCGCGCCAGCAATAAATCGTCGGATGTATACGGTAAGACGATGAAACCGTCCTTGATCAGTTCCTCTGACGCCCGCAACGTTTCAACCGGGTCCGGCAATAACGTCTTGTCGCACCCGATCACTTCGACTTTGACCATATCGCACATCCCGGATGCGCGGGCAAGTCGGGCAAGGCGAACGGCTTCCTCCGCCGTCTTTGCACCCGCCGTGTTCGGCAACAAATCGTAGCGGTTTAAATCAAGTGCCGCGAGCGGGTCGGTCTGTCCTTTGGCAAAGACGTCGAGCCGTCGGACCGAAAACGTCAGAATGTTCGTCCCGGATGCTTCGACCGCCTGTTGTTGCGTCGTTGCATCCGGATATTTTCCCGTTCCGAGTAACAAGCGTGAAGCAAATGTTTTTCCACCGATTTCTAACATGATTCATCCTCCTCCTACAAAATGAACGATTTCAATGACATCTCCGGGCTGAACGGTCGTGTCCGGATAACGGGACCGATCGATGATCTGCCGGTTCTGCTCGATGATGACGATTTTTCCGTCAATCGCCAGCTGTTGCAATAAGTCGTGTAACGTCGTCGTTTCTTCGGTCAATGCGTAGTCTTTTCCATTTAAACGAATGTTCACTTCTTCTCCCCCTGTCGCTGGTGACTAAAAGCACCCAACATCACTTTCGGTTTTTGCCCCATGATGCAATCGGCCAGCACAGTCGCCGTCGCCGGTGCCAGTAAGATGCCATGCCGGTGATGACCGGTTGCGACGAATAATCCGTCGATGTCGTCCACCGGTCCAAGATACGGCAGACCGTCACCGGTTTGCGGTCGGACGCCGGCCCATGCTTCGACGAACACAGCTTCTGCAAGCGGCGGATAGAGCTTGATGGCTTGATTCACTAACAAACGAATACTGTCGAGGCTGACGGTCGTCGATTCATCCTCGGGCCGTTCCGTCGCTCCGATGATGATTCGTCCGTCTGCTTTCGGAACGAGGTATACCTGTTCATTAAACAGCGTCCGGTCGAGGCACCCGGTCATGAGGCGCACGGACAGGCATTCCCCCTTGACCGGACATGTATCGATTGTGATGCCGATCGAGCGTAACACGGCTTCCGATCCACGACCACTGGCGACAATGATTTGTCTGCCTGTCCGCAGACCCCGGTTCGTCTCGGCGCCGATGATCCGCTGTTTGTCCCGAACGAGCTGCGAAACAGATGTGTCTTCTTCCATGACTCCGCCCCGTCGTTCGATCGCGCTCCGTAAAGCCTGCGTCACTAATCGGGAATCGATTTGTCCGACTTGTTCGAACGTCAAGAATTGATTTCCTCGATTCAGGCAAAACGGCTGTTCCAGATAACCACTCCCGAGACCGGTCTCGTCCAACAATTGCCGGACCAGCTCCGGATACAACGTCCGGCTGAGCGCCGCCAGTTCGTGTAACGGTTCCGGCAGTTCTTCGTCTGTCGCAAGCATCCCTGCCGCTGCCCGTGTCGCCCCTTGCCCGGCTGTCGACTGGTCAAGTAACCGGACAGTTTGTCCGCGTTTGAGCAACTCATAGCCGAGCGTCAGACCGATGATCCCAGCCCCGATGATTAAGACATCCGGTCGTGTCATCGTTGCATCACCTCCCGGAACCGGTCAGCTGCTTTAAGCGAATTCGCTTGCCCGAGAATCCCCGACAAGACGGCAACGCCCGAACAGCCGGTCGCAAGGACCTCCTGAAGGTTATCCGGATTGATACCGCCAATCGCAAGGACCGGAATCGTAGTCTGGTCGACAATCTGTTTTAAAGCATGCAGTCCCCGCGGCGGTACCCCGGGTTTTGAGCCGGTTTCAAAAATGTGACCGTACATCACGTAATTCGCACCGGCTTGTTCTGCTGCTGCCGCTTCCGTCAGCGAATGGACTGATTGACCAATCCGCAGTTCCGGAAAACGGCTCCGGACACGATCGACCGGAATACTGCGTGTTGTCAGTTGAATCCCGATGCCGGTGACGAGTGCAACGTCCAGCCGGTCATGGACGATTAATCGTTCCGCCGGCACCCCGCGTTGCATTAAAAATTCAATACAGGCGACCAACTCCCGTGCGGACCAACGCGGTTCCCGTAGATGAATCCAGTCGACACGCGTTGCGAGTTCCGGTAACGTGCGTTCCAGTGTTTCCCGGCCCTGTTGACCGGTTGTCATCAGATGTAACCGAGTCATCATTTCCCCCTTTCTACACGAAAAAGGACCACCCCATGAACTGATGGAGTGGTCCTACAAAAAAGGGCGACAGTCGTCGCATCCTCGAATGATTGATCGGAATCCACTTCCCTCCGCTAGTACGAACTAGATCAGGTTCAAAGGGTCCGGATACTTCCGTCTCAGTCTGCTGCGAGACTCCCCTAGTGTAGATATTGATTTGTGTGGTACGCCTGTAGTTTACCACGGGTAGTCCGATTTGTTCTACCCTTGATTAATGTCGCATGTCCGCTTCGACCGCTTTGACCTGCTCGATCAAGCGTTGGTATTCGTCGACACGTTTCGTTTGTGACAAGTCATACGTCTGTTTCAAGCGCAGGACCCGCTCGACTTTCTGATCAAGGTCCGGTACCGACAGTTTTCCCTGTTTGATTCGTGCCATGATTTCCTTGTGGACGGACGTATACGCACCCGGAGCCGAGAACATCGCCATGTCGGCTCCGTTTTCGAGCGCAATACTTGCGGCTTGGGCAAGACCGTACTGTTCCGTAATCGCTCCCATGACGAGATCATCCGTGATGATAACTCCCTCAAACTTCAGTTCATCCCGCAAGACGCCGGTCATGACCGGTTTTGATAACGAAGACGGACGGTTTTTGTCGAAGGCCGGGAACAGAATATGCGCGACCATCACCATTTCGGCCCCTTCTTTAATCGCCTGCTTGAACGGGACCAGTTCCGTCTGTTCGAGTTCCGCTTTTGTCGCATCGACCCGCGGCAGACCGACATGGGAATCGACGGTCGTGTCACCGTGTCCAGGAAAATGTTTGACGACCGGAACGACGTCTTCCGTCTTCATCCCCTGCATCAGCGGGACACCCAGCCTTGCGACCTGTTGCGGATCCGCACTGAGCGCCCGGTCGCCGATAATCGGATTCGCCGGATTACTGTTGACGTCAAGGACCGGAGCAAAGTCCATATTAAAGCCGTAAAAACGGGAAATCGAACCAAGTGTCCGTCCGACTTCCTCCATCAATTCCGGATCATTTTTCTGACCGAACGACAGGCTCGGAGATAACTTGAGCTGTGCATCCGGCACCCGGCTGACACGTCCGCCTTCTTCGTCAAAGCCGAGGAACGCTTTCGAATCAGCGGATTGTGCTTCAGTAATCGCCGTCGTAAAGGTTTTCAATTGATCGGTCGAGGTGATATTGCCGCCAAGCAGCAGGACACCACCGAGTGCATGATTCTGCAGTAATTGACGGTCCGCTTGCGTCAGAGCTGTTCCCGTCACGCCGATGTACAGCAACTGATCGACTTTTTCCGCCGACGACATGTTCGAGACGGTTTCTTTAAGTTGTTTCTCTGCCCGCTCAGCAGCAGAAGGTCGATCCGGCTGCGGCGGCTTTGTTTTCTTCGCCGGCTTCGGTTGCGGTTCGACCGGTTGTGCCGGCTCGTCAGCACAACCGGCGAGGAGGACACTTGCCAACAGAACTGGAACAATCCGCTTCAAATCGGTTCCTCGTTCCGGACACCGTTGATCGAATAATAGACTTCAATTTCTGCATTCAGCGATTGTGAGACTGAGCAGTATTTGTCTTTTGATAAGGCAATCGCCCGACGGACTTTATCTTCCGGTAAATCACCTTCGAGCCGGTAATGAATCGAGATCGTCGTGAAACGCCGGGGATGATCATCCGCCCGTTCGCCTTCAATATCCATCTCAAATGACGTCAGCGTCAAACGCATCTTTTCTAAAATCGAGACGATATCGATGCCGGTACAACCGGCGACGGCATGAAGCAGGAGTTCTGTCGGCCGGGGTGCCTGATTGTCCCCGCCGTTTTCCGGCGCGGCATCCACCGCTAAGTGGTGTCCGGATTCGGTCTCCCCGCTGAAGCCCATCTTGTGATTCCAAGTGACTGTTGCTTGCATCAAGATCACGTCCTTTTCTGATTTAAATGATGTTTCCTACTCTGTTAGTATACCCGAATGCACGGCAAGTGAAATTGACTGTCTATTCACAATAATGCTTCTTTTTCTATGTCAGGCAAATCCGGTTTCCGCCCATGTTAAATCATGCTATTCTGATACACGATAGTTTTTTTGCGCACAGGCGCCAGAAGTGGGGAATTATTTATGTCATCATCATCGACTCGTTTGAGTCAAGCCGATTGGCTGTTAATCGCAACGTTATCCATGTTGACTTTTGTCCTTGGAACAAGCGAATTCGTCATTGTCGGTATTTTATCTGAAATTGCGGATGGTTTGAACATCACGATTGCGAAAGCCGGCACGCTCGTCTCCGCCTTTGCAATCGCCTTCGCCATCGGAACACCGATTACGATGTCCTTGACCGGACACCTTGAACGGCGGAAGTTGATGCTCAGTCTGATTTTCGTCTGGATCATCCTGAATATCTGCAGCGGGATCGCACCGAATTATGAACTGTTGCTGTTGTCACGCATCGTGACGGCTGTGCTGACGGGCGTCCTGATTTCACTGGCAATGGTCGTCGCAAGCGACAGTGTGCCGATCGCGAAACGCGGCGTCGCTGTCTCCTTCATCTTCGGTGGATTCACGATGGCAAACGTCCTCGGTGTGCCGATCGGTACATTCATTGGACAACATGCCGGTTACGCTGCCACGTTTTGGCTGACGAGTAGTCTTGGTGTCGTCGCTCTGCTTGCTGTTTTGAAAGTCGTTCCAGTCCAGCAATCGGAATCATCCGGTTCGATCCGCGAACAGCTCAGTTTACTCGCCAATCCACGGATCATGATCGCCTTTTTCATTCCCTCATTCGGATTCGGTGCGACATACGTCGTCTATACGTATCTCGTGCCCGTGCTTGAGTTGGAACTGAATTTGCCGTCGGCCTGGATCAGTCCGATTTTACTCGCTTACGGTGTCGTCTCGATCTTCAGTAACATCTTGGCCGGTAAAATCGCCAGTCGGAATCCGATCGGCCGTCTCCGGTTCGTCTTCATCGTTCAGGCGATCGTCCTCGCTGCTCTATACGTGACGACAGCGTCGGTATCGCTTGGCCTGATCAACATTGCCTTGATGTCCTTGATGTCGATTTTATTGACGACGTCGACGCAAATTTATCTGATCGACCTGGCAGAAAAGTTTAATCCGGAAGCGAAAGGGCTTGCTGCTTCGCTGATGCCGGTCGCAAGTAACGTCGGGATTGCCTTCGGTTCCGCACTCGGCGGGCTCGTCTATGCGAATGGTCCGATGATGAACATCGCCCTTGTCGGAGGTGCCGTCGCCTTACTCGCCGCCGCGTTGACAGCCGTCAGTCACCGGCTCGATCAACGTTCTTAAAAAACGCCTGTTTCCAAAGTGTCCTCTCGTGAGGCGCTTGGAACAGGCGTCTTTTTGTACCGGAGACTCAGACCGAACCTTACAAGACTGTTAGGTGAACGTATCTGATTTGTTGCTTTATTTTCCAATCGGCATGATACGGTAAAGATAGTTTTTCATCCCACTTACGTAAAAGGAGATTTTATTATGAAATCGTATTATGCCCTTCCATTAACTGCCCTCTTATTGACAGCGACGGTCAGTCCAATCGCGACATTTGCTGCAACACCGACTAAAGCCGAGACACCAAAACCATTATCGGAAAAAGCACTTGCGAAAAAGAAAGCCGCGATTACAAAACTCGCGACGTCTTTGATCGGAACACCCTATAAAGAAGGCGGAACAACAACAAAAGGATTTGACGCGTCCGGCTTCACGCAATATGTGTATCAAAAAAGTGATCTGAAACTCGAACGGACGATTGCGAAACAAGCCGCAATGCCACTCAAAACCGTCACACTCAAAAAAGCCGTCCCGGGTGACCTATTGTTCGTCCAGGCGAAAAAGGCGAAAGCACCGAACTTCGTCGGAATCTATACCGGTAAAAATAAATTCGTTGCCGTGACAACGAAAAAGGTCGAATCGCAGGACCTGACGTGGAGTTACTATGCGAAACAGGACATCATCATCAAATCGTATCAGTGAGATTAAAAAACGCAATCTGAAGCTCTTCGAGAGTTCCAGATTGCGTTTTTTGCTGTAACGTCAAAAGTATTATTATTTCAAGATCAGTCCGTTTAACGACGACTCTTCCCGCTTCAGTTTGTCTTTAATGTTTCCTTCATACAAGATACCGTCGGTTATCGGATCGATGACACGAACATTGTAAATCCCATCATCCAACCGATTCGCCGTATAAATCAAACCATCCTTAAGCGTAGTATACTCACCCAATCCAAACTCATCCGTCACTAACGGGATATCCATTGAATGTTTTTCTACTTGCTTTGTTTTTATGTCATACACAGTCCAGTTGAAATCGTTCATTTCACGTTCAAATACAATCAGCTTCGAGCCATCTGCACTGAGTTCCGTTTGCCCGTTGCTGAATGATTTTAAGCCTTTTAAGCGCTTTGTTGTTTTTCCGTTGCTCATGTATAATTTTTCTTTACTTACATCTGTTCCATTAATATTTTCCATCACGTAATAGACAATCACTTCATTATGAATTCCTAAGAGCGAGATTTCATCTTGAGAAGAAACAGATAAATTAATTTTTTGAATGCTATCGTCTTTTAAATCGATTTTGTATAGCTGCGTGCCGACTTCCGTTTGCAGATCGTAGATCGTGACATATAAACTGTCCCCGATTTTCTTATACGGCGTGATTTGAGTTTCCCCTAATTTCCGAGCTTCAGCAGGTGCCGGAAAGATTTTTTTAACGACACGCTGCTTGCCTTCTTCCCAGTACTGGAGTTCCCACTTGTTATTGTCCTGTGCACCGATTGCATAAGTGACGCCTTCCTGTTCCAACGTACTGACGTAATCAGACCGCATGAAACGACGGAAATTATCCGGCGCATTTTTTTCATCAAACGGACTTTCAAACAATCCGCTGATCAAACTGTCGGTCGTTTTCTGAACACGACCGTCCAATCCGACAGTATAATCCACCTTCTTTAAGCCTTGATCATACAGTTCCGCTTGAACGGACCGGACTTCCGGTTGTTTCGGATCTCCTTTGATCGTCTCAACGGTAAAGTCCGATTCCTCGATCGATTGAATAAAGACGGTATAAATGCCGAGCGTCAAAACGCTGACGACTGCCAGAATAACTACAAATTTAAATTTTCGCATGACGTCCTCCTCAGACCGTAATTTTCCATTTTAACAAGCGCAGGCTTTTCCAAATCGTATAAATGAAGTAGAGAACAAACAGTGCCACCATGATTGCCGAGATTTCCTGTGATAAAAAGATGTCAAGCGTTTCAATGACGTACATACTGCCCACCATAATCACGACAATCGCAACGACTTCAAGGACGATAAACAACAGTCCTTTTGTTTTCCGGTACGACCGCTCCAGCAGTACGAGCATAAACAAAAAGCTGACGATAAACAGGGCGAGCGTCACAATCACGAGCACATCGACTAAATTCATCGTATACAGCTGTTTTAAAGTCTGAGACAGTCCAAGCGAAGCCGTACGATAGTCGTCTTTAATCATCCAGTTGAATATGACATAGCTGAGCTGGATGACCGCCCATTGCAAGCCGATAAAGCTGATGATGACAAGAGCCAGCGCTGTCCATTTAGCAAAAAAGATTTTTGCCCGGCTGCCGGGTAACAGCAGTAAACGGTATATGTACTTAGACTCTCCGAGCCAATCCCGGTACCAAATCTGAACAGCATACAGCAAGACAAGAGCTATCCCGATCAGGATGATATAGCTGAAATACGAGCTGGCCTGTTCAAACGATAGCTTTTCAATCGTGCGGATTGCTTCCGATTCGCTCACTTTCGCGTAGCTCATATACTCCTGCACCTGCCGTTCGTGATAAATGACCCGTCCGACGATGATTGAAATTTCAATGCTCGCCATCGCGAGGATGACCGAGACAATCATTTTCCAGCTTCGTTTTAACTCTTCGTTTGTTAGCATCAGGTATTGTTTCATCGCTGATAGACCTCCCGCATCCGGTCCTGGACCGATTTTCCGTATACTTCGCGCATCTCTTCCGTATCGTGTTCGTCGATGATTCGGCCGTCCTGCAAAAAGACAACCCGGTCAATCAGATGTTCGATTTCGATGATTTCATGTGTCGTCATCAGAATGCCGCGCCCTTCCATATAATGACTCGAAAAGATCCAGGCAATCTGTTCTTTCGTAAATAAATCAATTCCGGCAAACGGTTCGTCGAGCAACAGGTACGGACGGTCCAGTGCAAAACCAAGCACCAGACTGAACTTCGCCTGATTCCCTTTTGACAGTTCCAAAATCTTGTCAGTCGTCAGTAACTTGAACAGCCCCATCAGTTCTTCCGCGACTTTCGGATTCCAGTCCGGATAATAGTCGCTCATGTACAGTAAAGCATCCCCGATCGTCATATAGCCGGGCATCGTCTGCAGGTCCGGAACGAAAGCGATTTTGTCCCGTGAGACTTCGCCGTCGACGAGGACGGTTCCGGCATCGACCGGGACGAGTCCCATGATGGCTTTTAAGATCGTTGATTTCCCTTCACCGTTTAAGCCGATCAGACAGGTGATGCTGTCCGGACGCACCGAAAAGGAGACACCTTCAAGAATCGGTTTTTTCCGACCGTATCGTTTTTTAAAGCCATGGACTTCAAGCATCGACCTTCCTCCGTTCCGTTGATTGATAGACGGTTTCGACTTTCGTGACGACTTCGCCAAGCGGTATTTGAATCGCTTGGACCGCCTCGATGAATTGCGCAACCGCTTCATCCAGCATCTCCGTCCGGACTTTTTGGACGATTTCCTGATCCATCGTGATTTTACTCGGGACGTTTCGTTCTGTCGTGATCAAGTTTTGTTCCTCCATCTCTTTATAGGCTTTCTGCGCTGTATTTGGATTGATTCCGAGCTGCGCGGCGATTTCCCGACGTGATGGGATTTCCTGTCCGCACTTCAGTTCTTCCGTCGCGATTTGTTCCTTGAACCAACGGACGACTTGAAGATACACCGGGCTTCTTTGATCAAATTGCATCAGGTCCTTGACCTCCTTCTACCGTTCATTGTATTAAAACAGTAATACACTTTCTTTCTGTATCATACGGGTAATACAGTTGACTGTCAATTACTTTCAAAAAAAAAGATGCCCTGCTCTTTTGTGAGCCGGCATCCAGGTTGTTATCTTATTTTTGATATTCCAAAATCGTCTGTTGAACCGGAATCCCCGACATCGGTACTGTACGTTCGACAAACAGGTACCGTTTTCCGTTGACCAAAAAGCGACGGTTCCCTAGGTACTCCACAAGTTTCCCGTCCTGCTTCAACTTTTCTTCGATTGCTTTGACGTGGTCCTCGAGTGCATAAAATCGGTCGTCAAACGTCATCGTGATGTTTTTATTTCGGAATCCGAGTAAGTAACTGAAGAAAAACCAAAACGCTGCCCCTACTGCTACCAGTGCTAACAGAAATTGCATATGTGACTCCCCCTTTTTGTATACTTTTTTATACGTATCATTTTATGCAAAGGTTCCCATTAAAATGCATATTTTTACTTTTCCGACAAAAAAAACTGATTCCGGACTATTTCCGAAATCAGTTGCATCGGTTTAGTAAGGATTCGGATCTTCTTGCGGTGTATCCGGAATTTCCGTTGGTTCCGGGAACGTGTCCGGCTCCGGTTGACGGATTGGATCTTCCTGCGGTGTCTCCGGCACTTCGGACGGAGGTGTTGTCGGAATCTCGTCCGGTTGTTGATCCGGTTCGTGTTCCGGCACTTCATTCGGATTTTTCTTCATGATGAGTTCCTCCTTATGATGTAATGTAATCGCCGCCGTTGATATGAATCGTTTGACCGGTGACGTAACTGGAGTCGCGTGACGCCAGGTAGACATACGCCGGTGCGTTTTCCGACGGTTGGCCGCGTCGTTTCATCGGTGTGTCTTCCCCGTGTGCTTCCACCTTTTCTTTTGTGAACGTTGCCGGGATGAGCGGCGTCCAAATCGGACCGGGTGCAACGGCATTGACGCGAATCCCTTTTTCAATCAAGTTTGACGCCAGCGAACGCGTCAACGTCGTGATTGCCCCTTTCGTTGCCGAGTAATCGATCAGTGATGGTGCCCCGCGATACGCCGTGACGGACGATGTATTGATGATCGAATCTTCCTTGTTCAAATGCGGTAACGCAGCCTGCGTCAGATAAAACATTGAAAAGAGATTCGTTTCGAACGTCTCTTTTAACTGATCCGGTGTGATCGCCAAGAAATCGTCTTGCGGGAACTGTTTTCCGGCATTGTTGACCAGGATATTCAATTGACCAAACTCTTGAATGACCTGATCAATGATCGGTTGGGCGTTCTCCGGTTGACTGACATCTTTCGCAAGCGCCAGTGCCTTGACACCATACCCTTCAATCAATTGTTTCGTTTTTTCTGCATCCCGTCCCTCATTTAAGTACACGATGGCGACGTTTGCGCCCTCTTTGGCATAGGCAATCGCGACGGCACGCCCAATACCGCTGTCTCCGCCTGTCACCAACGCCACTTTGCCTTTTAACTTACCTGATCCGACGTATTCCGGGTCGTCGTACACCGGTTCAGGATGCATTTCCGCTTCGATTCCCGGTTGCTGATCCTGTGTTTGTCCCCGTGCTTGTTGATGCATCTGCTCCAATTCTTCTTCGCGCATATGACCCAACCCCTTTTCACTATTTAATGACTACCTTCATTAACATTCCCTTGCCATATATCAATAAACGTCTAACGAAAAAAAAACGATAAAAATTATCGTTTTTTTTAGTTCGTTTCTTCTATATGAGGAGAAGAAACGTAACACAGTCATTCTTCATTTGAAAATAATGGCGACCATTCACCAGACTGAATCATTTTCATCAATTTTTCAGGATACAGCTTCACTGTCTCTAATTGTTCGATTGGAACATATCGATAAATCAATTCTTCGCCTTCCACTCCGAAAAATTCTTCGGTCGTGACCGCCATATCACCCAAAATAGTTACTTCATAATAAAAGCCGACTTCATGAAAAGACACGTCTTCATATGTAAAAAAGTTTTCATGAACGGATAAAAAGCGAGTGACCTCAGCTTTTAATCCGAGTTCTTCTTTGATTTCCCGGACGATTGCCGTCTCCCCGTTCTCCATCAACTGAATCCGGCCGCCCGGCAATGCCCAAAAATCATCCCGGACATTCCGGTGAATCAACAGATGTCCGTCTTTGATAATGACTGCCGCTGCCCGGTGGTTAAAGCGTTGTTGCCCTACTGTAAACTTGATATCCATCTTCATCTTCTCCTCCAATTCGCTATCGACCCATACTTTTTCACATTTTCACATATTCGGGATTATGTCATAAAACTGATACCCTGTAATAATTTTTTCCCTGGTATGACGGTATTTCAGAATTATTCCTATCAATATATTACAATACATATTAATTACCTATATTTAAGCAATCAAACTGAAATATTATTTTCAAAACACTCGATGCTATACTCGGTTTATCAAATTCACTACTTCGACGCAGTATTCATATACAGCCTACAACTTATAGACAGACGCGATCTGTCACAACGCATCGACCGTCACTTGTTTTCACATCAGGAGGAACTACTACATGAAACGTATTTTAACAACCGTCACGATGAGCGCACTCGTCGTTTCAGGATTCGCTAGCACGGGTACAGGTAAGGTTGAGGCTGCAAGCTCTTCTTCTTACAAAGTCAAAGTCATGGCCGATGGATTACGTGTCCGGACCGGTCCTTCCACAAAATATAAAATCGTCGGCGGTGTCAATGCCGGAAAAACTTTTAAATACTATGGTAAAAAAGGCAAGTGGACAAAAATTTCGTACGGCGGTAAAAAACGGTACGTCTATTCCAGTTATGTAAAACGATATAGCATCGGGAAAAAGACAACAGCCAAAAAAGCTTCCCACTCGACAGGTTTCCTCCGTCCGACAAGCGGACGCATTTCTCAAGGATACGGAAAAGCGAGCGGCCGCTACGGATATACGTTCCATAACGGCATCGACATCGCAGCAGCCACAGGGAAAACGGTCCGTGCGACTGCTTCCGGCAGAGTCATTAAATCAGGTTATCAAGGCGCCTACGGCAACTATGTCATGATGAAACATAAAGTGAACGGTTCAACCTACACAAGTGTTTATGCTCATCTCAGCAAACGTTCCGTCTACACCGGTCAATCAGTCGCAAAAGGCTCAAAAATCGGAAATGTCGGCAGCACCGGAAACTCAACCGGTTCACACCTTCACTTCGAACTGCACCGCGGCGGTTACATCTACAGCGGAACTTCAGCTGTCAACACGATCAATCCGCTCAGCGTTTTATGATTACTTCGGACACTCTTTTACGAGTGTCCATTTTTTAAAACCTTTTTGAAAATAAGTCCTTTGAAATAAATTCATTCTAATTATTGGAAAATTCATCATAACATACTGATTGTTCTGATTTCCTGACACTTTTTAAAAATCGTTGTCTAATCAATAAAAATCTGACTTTTACAGAAAAATCAATAAGAATTAAAATTCCTAAATTAAGGTAAAATAGATTTTATGTTCTCTATAATATAAAATATCGAAACATTATAGAAATAATATTGTAATATTTAAACATTTTTACTAATGGTACACTCATCTAAGAAATTCATAAAACAAACTTACATATTGCTTCACCCACATACGGATTCAGTCCGACAGATTTAAAGGAGGATTTACTGATTTGAAAAAATTACTTACTACGCTGACGGTATCTGCTATCGCCGTCGCCGGTTTCTCGACATATGCCGTACCAAAAGCAGATGCGGCAACGTTTTATAAGGTCAAAGTCATGAACGACGGATTACGGGCCCGGACCGGACCAGCTACGACATACGGCATCATCACCGGTCTTGATAAAGGCGATACATACAAATACTTAGGCCGGACCGGGAACTGGACGAAAATACTTTACGGATCACGCAAAGTCTATGTCTCTTCTACATATGTTAAAAAATATTCTGTCACGACATCATATAAAATCAAGATCATGGTCGATAATCTCCGTGTCAGAAGCAGCTCATCCACAAGCAGTTCCCAGGTCGGAACCGTCAACAGCGGTCAGACTTTCCGTTACCTCGGTCGGACCGGCGATTGGATTAAATTCTTATACAACGGCAATAAACGGTTTGTTCACGCCGATTACGTGAAGAAATATACCGTCACGTCACTGACGAATTCGACAGGTGGTGCTGTCAAGGCTTCAAAAGACTTCATCACACCGACCAGTGGACCGATTACGCAAGGATACGGTCAAGCGAGCGGTGTCTACGGCTATACGTTCCATAATGGAATCGATTACGGTGCCCCGAAAGGCACACCGGTTTATGCGACGGCAGCTGGGAAAGTCATTACGTCTCAATTAAAAGGTGCGTACGGTAATTATGTCATGGTCAAGCATTCAATTGACGGCGCTTCCTTCACGAGTCTCTATGCCCACATGAACAGCCGGTCAGTATCAGTCGGACAATCGGTCTCAAAAGGACAGTTGCTCGGCACTGTCGGTCAAACAGGAAATGCGTTCGGAACACATCTTCATTTTGAACTGCACCGCGGAACATATGTCTACAGTGCGACATCGGCGGCAAGCAGCGTCAATCCGTTGAACTACCTCTAACAACTCAAACATCCCCTTATTTCTCATGAAGTAAGGGGATGTTTTTTTCAGTTGTCTCATACAACCGTATACCGCCCAATGATCGCGTTTCATTCTCGTCCATCAGTGGGAAATGAAACATACGTCGATTGACCACAGACGTTTTGTATTTTATAATTCAAACAGACATTTGAATGTAACAGGAGGGACCGTTATGGCACATGACCATGATCATCATCATCACACGGATAATAAAAAAGTTTTACTTCTGTCATTCGTTATCATCACGCTGTTTATGATCATCGAGGTAATCGGTGGATTTTGGACGAACAGTCTCGCTTTGTTATCGGACGCCGGGCATATGCTGAGCGATTCGATTTCACTTGCCATCGCACTCGCAGCTTTTCACTTCTCCAACCAGAAGCCGGATGCAAACAAGACGTTTGGTTCGAAACGATTCGAAATTCTCGCGGCAATCTTTAATGGTGTCGCCCTGATCGGCATTTCGCTTTATATCTTTGTCGAAGCCGTCCAGCGGTTTGTTGATCCTCCGGCTGTCGCAACGACCGGGATGTTAATCATCAGTACACTCGGACTTCTAGTGAACTTACTCGTTGCCTGGATCATGACGCGCGGCGGCGGGCATGAAGATAATCTGAACATGCGTGGTGCCTACCTGCATGTCTTAAGTGACATGCTCGGATCCATCGGAGCCATCATTGCCGCCCTGTTGATCCTGTTCTTCGGCTGGGGAATTGCGGATCCGCTCGCTAGTATAATCGTTGCAATCCTCGTTCTGCGCAGCGGCTATTACGTGACGAAGGCCGCGGTCCATGTCTTGATGGAAGGTACACCAAGCGACGTTGATGTCGAACAGGTCGTCTCGACCATTCAAACGAACGAAGCGATTCTTGGTCTGCACGACCTTCATATTTGGTCGATTACGAGCGGTTACAACGCGTTATCCTGCCACGTCGTCGTCAAAGACGACATGACGGTCCGTGAATCGGAGTCGATCCGGGAACAACTGGACCACGACTTAAAACATGTCGGCATTACTCATGCCACGATTCAGGTTGAGACCGCTCAGCATGACCATGAGAATCAGCTGTACTGTCATGGGGAACAGAAGCATGTCCATTAATAAGAACCATTCTTACACTAAAAAGGCGATTTCCCTTCAATCGGGAGAATCGCCTTTTTGCTTATCATTGGTATAACGTTTCGTCAGTTCTTCAATTTCGCCTGATAAGCTTTTGAATAGCGGTCAGCGGCAATGATGGCATCCGCCACTTCATCCGCCGTTACATCAAAGCCGCTGTGGATCGTCTCCCCTTCTGCGGTCGCTGCGTGACCGACCTTTAAGATGTCTTCGCGTGAAGCATCTTTTAGTTTGACGTCTTCCAGTGTGACCGGCAGTCCAAGATCCATATAGAACGAAATGTACCGTTCGATTTCTTCCTGCGGGTGTTCTTCGAGCGCCAACTGGACGAGCGTCCCGAACGCGACTTTTTCCCCGTGTGTCAAATGGTGAATGTCTCCATCAAGCGCCGTGAATCCGTTATGGATGGCATGTGCTGCCGCCAGTCCACCGCTTTCAAACCCAAGACCGCTGAGCAACGTATTGGCTTCAACGACAGCTTCAAGCGCCGGTGTGACGACCTTTGCCTGAACCGACTCATAAGCGAGACGTCCGTGCTCGAACAACACTTCTTCACAGCGTTTCGCAATCGCTTCCGCCGCAATCGTCGGCCGTCCTCCGGCCATCGTCGTGCCGCCGAAGGCAATGACACTCCGGACCTCGACCCATGTCGCCAATGCATCGGCAATCCCCGAGGCAAAGAAACGGGCCGGTGCTTCGGAAATCAATTTTGTATCGACCAAGACAAGATCCGGATTTTTGTTATAAAAACGGTAACTCTCAAAGATTCCCTCATCCGAATAGATGACGGACAGTGCACTTGTCGGCGCATCGGTCGAAGCAATCGTCGGTACGATGACGACCGGCAGATGGAACTCGTCCGAAACGGCTTTTGCCGTATCAAGCGTCTTCCCGCCCCCGACCCCCATGACGAATTTCACGCCGGCATCCTTGGCTTGTGCGGCAATCCGTTCGACTTCATGTTTTGAGGCTTCACCGCTGAAATCTGCTTTTTCAATTTTGATTCCTTCTGCTGAAAACGAAGCATGGACACGTTCCTCGACGATTTTCCAAACGACATCATCGGCGATCACTAGGGCCACGTCTCCAATCGGACTCACATATGTACCGAGCCGATCAATGACATTTTTCCCTTGGACATACTTCGCCGGACTAATGAAAACACGTTCTGACATGTTCAACATCCTTTCTTTCTTCAACGACAGTATCAACAATGGCTTACATTTTAAGCCATTCCTTTTCGGTCTGTTCGTTAAACGCAAAAAACCGTTTCGATTCGAAATCGAAACGGCTTCTTTCCAGAGCAACTGAATTTAAGCAACCCGCGACTGTTCCGGCCGGTAGGCTTTTTTCCGACCGAATAATCCGCCGAGGACGGCCCCGATGATCGCCGGAACGACCCAACCGAGTCCGACGGAAAAGAACGGCAACACGTTTTCGAAGACACGCAAGACCGGTCCGACCGGTGCTTTTGCCACCTTCAATCCGTCAAACAGACTGACGGCAAACGTCATCCACATCGCTCCTTGATAGACGGCCGGTTTTCCTTTAAAGACGTTATGTAAGAACGTCAGGAAGATCAGACAGATCGCTAACGGATACAGTGTCAGCAGGACAGGTTTCGAAATCGCAATTAACTGCGTCAGACCGATATTGGCGACAAGTGCACTGAAAATCGACAGACCAATCGTCCACTTAACATACGAAATCCGCGGCAATAACAGTGAGAAGAACGACGCACAGGCGGTGATCAGCCCGACACTTGTCGTCAGACACGCAACCGTGATCATCAGTCCAAGTAAAATCGAACCGTATGAGCCGAAGTAATAATCGGACACCGCTGACAGAATTTCCGCTCCGTTCGTCAAGGGACCGATTTTTGAGATACTCGATGCGCCCATGAAGGCAAGGGCCGAATACGTGATGGCCAGTAAACTCGCCGCAATCAGGGCGGCTTTTGAACAAATGACGAGCAATTGTTTTTTCGACGTGACCCCTTGGTCTTTAATCGCCGAAATGATGATGATGCCAAAGACAAACGCTCCGAGGGCATCAAGCGTCAGGTACCCTTCCTGGAAGCCGTTAAAAAAGGCATTGTGCTGATATGTCGTCAAAGGATTCTGAAAACTTCCGATGGGTTTAATGACGGCGACGAGAATCAATAAGCCGATGAACGTGATCTTAATCGGTGTCAGGATTTTACCGACGACATCGACGATTTTTGTCGGATTCAGTGACAACAGACACGCGACCGTATAAAACAGAATCGAAAAAATCAGTAATGGTGTCGATGATGCCCCTTCTCCGAAGAAAGGTTTGATCCCGATTTCATACGAAACGGTTCCGGCGCGCGGAATCGCAAAAAATGGACCAATTGCTAAGTACAAGATGATCGCAAAAACAAGACCGAAGACCGGATGGACCCGTGACGCCATCGCCCGTAAATCCGGTTCACCGGAATAAGCAAATGCCAAGATGGCAAGCAACGGTAAGCCGACGCCTGTGACCAGGAACCCGGCATTGGCGACCCAGACTTGTTCCCCTGCCATCTGCCCGAGCATCGGTGGAAAAATCAAATTTCCAGCCCCGAAAAACAAGGCAAACAGCATCATACCAATGACGACGATAAAGGATGTTGGAACTGTTTTAGACATAAGAAACCTCCACTATTAAATTACGACCTGATTCGTTGACTCTAACAAAATCAGGTACTTCGTCCGAAAGGATAACATAGGTTTGTGACCTCGTGCTAGGAGTTTATCTGGTGAATATTCTGAAAATTTAGCTGAAAACGTTCTCGTGTCCTTTAATACCGAAATACTACCATTTTGGGCTGCTCTTTTGTAATCGATAACATAAGTTCATCTGACTAGGAAGAAATCATGAAACTTTCGTTAACCACTTCACGTATGGATAATTATGGTTTTTTAGACAAAGGAGGAACTTAGATGAAACGACTTTTACTTGCCACTACCTTGACTGGTCTGCTTGCCGGCTGTTCCGATGCGCCGGAAGCCGAAAAAGCCGAACCGCAGAAATTGACCTTCAAACAAGATCATCAGACGATTCAAATCATTCCGCTATACGATGCCTATCAGTCGTATGTCGATGCGACATTAAAAGAGCCGGCTGAGAATGGGGCCCTCTTTGAAAAACATGTGTTAGCTGCGAAAAACAAATGGATCGAAAAAGAAAAACTGACAGATACCTATACAGACCGGCGGATTTTAGAAATTCCGACCGACAATGCAGAAGAACTGAACAAAACGATCGCTTACTTAAAAAAGCATCAGGATTCCATTCATCAACAGATTAAAAAAAGTCTGCAGACTTCGATTGATGCACTGCCGAGAACAGAGAAGCTGACGGTCTTCGTCGCGCCTTATAATGTCCATAACGCCGCCGATATTCAACGTTTCGGCGGCGTCAGCGGTTTTGCCTCCGGAACTGATCAGTTCACGCTCTACTTAGCGAAAGACTTTTCAACAGATACACTCGCAAATGCCGTTGCTCATGAATACCACCATACCGTTGCTTTTGAACATAACACGCACGACTCGATATTCAACGGTATCATGTTAGAAGGTGAAGCGGACATGTTTGCTGCACAGGTCTATCCAAAAGGAAAATCGGAAGCGACCGAACCGTTGCTCGACCATACATTAGACAATCTGTTGACGCAGATCAACAACTATAACGTCGATGCGTACGATTTGCGAAACGGCGACTATGACAAAGACATTCCGCCGCTTGCCCAGTATACGCTCGGCTATATGATCATGACGGACTTCCTTCAGAAAAATCCGGATCTTCCCGTCGCCAAGTGGACTGCGATGCCGACGACTGATATTTTGGAGAAAACCGGTTATGCGAAGAAGTTGACCATCCGTTGAGCGGAATTCTGATGGTAGAACGACAAAAAACCACGGATCGCGTGTCTCTGAAGCAGACAGGCGAGCCGTGGTTTTGATTTTTTAAACCAACTACTCATTTAAAGGCAGGAATTGCCGTTTCGTCATAATTGTCTTCGAGGAATTTTTTGACTTTCGGACTTGTCATTGCTTTCGCAAGCTTCTGAATCGCTTCTGAATCCTGATTGTCCTTCCGGGCGACGAGCGTGATCGCAAAGTCATTTTCGACGCCTTCCGTGACAAGGGCATCTTTCTTCGGAGTCAGACCGAGCGGTGAAGCATAGGCCGGCGTCATGATGACCGCATCGGCATCATCATAAAGGCGGGCGAGCATCAGCAAATCCACTTCCTTAAATTTAAAGTCGCGTTTGTTTTCTGTGATGTCTTTCATCGTGTAGTACGGACCGGTTTTCTTTTTCAACTTGATTGCATCATGCTGAGCGAGCAGTGCAAGTGACCGGTCGATGTTCGAGACGTCGTTTGCGATGGCGATGACGGCGCCTTTTGGCAACTGGTCCATCTTTTTATAGTCTTTTGAATAAAGACCGTAGTTGGCAAAGTAAATCGGTTCAATCGGGACAAGGTTCGCTTTGTTGTTGCGGTTGAACTCTTCCATGTACGGTACGTGCTGGAAGAAGTTCGCATCAACTTCTTTCGCTGCGAGGGCACTGTTCGGTTGTACGTTGTCACTGAGGACCACGACCTCCAGATTGACGCCCTCTTTTTTCAGTTCCGGTTTAACGAGATCGAGGATTTCCGTCATCGGTTTGATCAGTGACGCGACTTTTAATGTCTCGGTTTTTGACGCCGATTCCTGCTCATCCTTTTTGTCGGCATTGCCACATCCGGCTAACGCCAATACAACAACACTGAGTACTGCCATGATTTTTTTCATCTTGAATTCCTACTTTCATTTAACGTTTATCGAGCAAGCGTGCTGCGGTCGTTCCGGTAAATTGAATCAGCTGGACCAGGACGACCATGATCAAAATCATATAGAGCATTAATTCCGTCTGAAATTGTTGATAGCCGTACCGGACGGCAAAGTCGCCGATGCCTCCGCCCCCGACAACCCCCATGATCGTCGAGTAGGAAATGAAGCTGACGATTGATGTCGTCAGACCGAGGACCAGACCGGACCGGGCTTCAACGAATAAAAACTTCAGGACGACTTCTCGCGTCGAGGCGCCCATCGAGACGGCCGCCTCGATGACACCTTTCGGCACTTCAAGCAACGATTGTTCGACGAGCCGTGAGTAATGGGCAACGGCAATGACCGCCAGCGGAACCGTCGCCGCTGCTGTTCCGATCGCCGTTCCGATGATGAGCCGCGTAAACGGAATCAGGAAAACGACGAGCAGTAAAAACGGAAATGAGCGGATTGTATTAACGAATAAATTCAGACTCGAGAAGACGAACCGGTTCGACAGCAACTGTCCTTTACGTGACAGATAAAGCCAGGTCCCGAGCGGTAAACCGATAAGAAGAGCCGCGAGAATCGAGATTCCGACCATCACGAACGTTTGTCCGATCGCCAGTCTGATTTCCGCCGCATATTCGAGCACGATGTCAGGCATGTGGATCCCTCCGCTCTGTCAATTGGGTCAGGAACCAACCGGCATCACTTGTAATTTCCGTGATCCCTGCCGGCTCGGTCGCTATGGTCGCTTCAATCCGGCCGTCCGCCATGACCGTGACCCGGTTGCAGATGCTCTGAATCACGTTCATCTCATGGCAGACGAGGACAATCGTCACGCCGAGCGTCTGATTGATATTCTGCAACACACGCAGGATTTCCGACGTCGTACTCGGGTCAAGCGACGACGTCGGTTCGTCACATAACAGGACACGCGGCCGGTTGGCGAGTGCGCGGGCAATCGCAACACGCTGCTTCTGTCCCCCGCTCAGTTCGGCCGGATACTTGCCGGCGAACGACGCCAGACCGACGAACCGCAGACATTCCTGAATCCGTTCCATTCGCTCCCGCTTTTTGACACCGGCCAGTTCAAGTGAAACGGCAATGTTTTGTTCGACCGTCTTGTTTCCGACGAGATTAAAGTCCTGAAAAATCATGCCGATATTTTGACGGGTCTGCCGCAGCTGTCGGTTCGACAGGTTCGTTAAATCCATTCCGTCGAATTCAATCCGGCCGGTATCCGGTCGTTCCAGTAGATTCATCAGCCGGAGCAACGTCGATTTTCCGGCTCCGCTCGCTCCGATGATGCCATGGACTTCGCCCTGTTCAATCGAGAGGGCGACGGACTGGATGACCGGCTGTCCGGAAAAAGCTTTACTGACATTCTGTAATGAAATCATCTGACACCCTCCCTTACAACGTGTTCCATTCTACCGTAAACCGGCTCTTTTTGTCATGCCCTGTGCTCTTTTTCTTTCCCGCGTCATTTCGCTAATTAAGTAAACCATTCAAACCAACTCTAAAAGAAAGGTGGCAGATTGATATTCCGCCACCGTGATTTCAAAAAAAAGAAGCACTCTTTTCACGCAACTCCTGCAGGAAAAAGCGCATTTTTGCGCTGTCAGAGACAAACAAGACCCGCTTTCCTGCCTTGGGGCAGGAAAACTGGCTTGTGTCTCGCCTGAGGAAAGGGCGTGAAAAATGAGTGCTTCCTTTTAGAGTCAGCCTCTTCAATTTTTACTGTTTAACAACCAGGATCATCCTTCAAATTTCTTGACGATCGTCGCGATTCCTTGACCGCCGCCGATGCAGAGGGTTGCGAGACCATGGCTTTCGCCGGTCCGTAACATCTCATGAATCAGCGTAACCATGATGCGTGTTCCGCTCGCACCGATCGGGTGACCGAGCGCAATCGCTCCGCCGTTACGGTTCAGCTTCGCCGGATCAAACCGGAGTTCCGCGTCGACTGCAAGCGACTGGGCGGCAAATGCTTCGTTTGCTTCGATGACATCGATTGCGTCCAGGCTCAGACCTGCTTTTTGTAACGTCTGTCCGACTGCCTTGACGGGACCGATCCCCATGATACTCGGATCGACGCCGGACGTTCCGTTGGCGACGATTTCAACGAGTGGTGTCAGCCCCAGTTCTTTCGCTTTGCGGGCCGACATGACGACGACTGCGGCCGCTCCGTCATTAATTCCGGAGGCATTGCCGGCTGTGACCGTCCCGCCTTTCTTGAAGGCCGGACGCAAGCGGGCAAGTGACTCTGCGGTCGTTCCGGCACGCGGGAACTCATCTTCCGCGAATACGATCGGATCACCTTTACGCTGCGGAATTTGAACCGGTGTGATTTCCGCCTGGAACCGGTCCGCTTCGATCGCCTGTCCCGCTTTTTGTTGACTCGTTGCTGCGAACTGATCCTGTGCTTCGCGGGAAATCGCGTATTGATCGGCCAGGTTTTCCGCTGTAATCCCCATATGGTAATCGTTAAAGGCACATTCGAGACCGTCCTTGATGATTGTATCGACCAACGGCTGGTCGCCCATCCGTAAACCGGTCCGGGCTCCACCCAAGAGATAAGGTGCCTGACTCATGTTTTCCATTCCGCCGGCGACGATGATGTCGGCTTCCCCGGATTTGATGGCTTGGAAGGCAAGATGAATTGCCTTCAGCCCGGAACCGCAGACTTTATTGATCGTCATGGCCGGAACGGTTTCCGGCAGTCCGGCGAGGAGACTTGACTGACGGGCCGGGTTTTGTCCAAGTCCGGCCTGAAGAACGTTGCCCATAATGACTTCCTCGACGAGATCCGGTGCGACATTCGCTTGTTCAAGTGCTGCCCGGATAACCGTTGCTCCAAGCTTCGTTGCCGGAACGTCCTTTAGACTGCCGTTAAAACTGCCGATTGCCGTTCGTGTCGCACTGACGATGACGACTTGCTCACTCATGCTGATTTCCCCCTTATTGAATCGTATAACCGCCGTCTAAGACGTTGGCCTGACCCGTAATCCCTTTTGCTTTACGGCTCGCAAGGAATAGCGCATAATCCGCGATTTCCTCGACTTCAAGCAACCGTTTTTGCGGAACGAGCGGATAGATGACGTCTTCGAGGACTTTTTCCAGTTCGACCTGGCGTGTCTTCGCAAGATCTGCCATCTGATTGCGAACGAGCGGTGTATCGACATAACCCGGGCATAACGCATTGACGGTGATCCCGTGTTCCGCTCCTTCAAGTGCAGCGACTTTCGTCAGACCAAGCAGTCCATGTTTCGCCGAGTTGTAGGCGGCTTTTCCGGCAAAGCCGATCAGTCCGTTAATCGATGCCATGTTGATGATCCGGCCGTAACCTTGCTCCTTCATCAGCGGAAACGCATGTTTGATCGCCATGAACGGCGCTGTCAGCATGATTTTGATCATCAATTCAAACTTCTCCGTCGGAAATTCTTCGATGGGTGAGACATGTTGCAGACCGGCATTGTTGATTAAGACATCGAGTCGGCCGTAATGCTCAACCGTTTTTGCAAACACCGACTGGACCTGTGCTTCATCCGTGACGTTCAGCGTCAGTCCGATGACATCGTGTCCCACTTCCTGCAATGACTTTGCTGCTGTTTCGGCTGCTTCCGTGTTGACGTCCGTAATGACGACCTTTGCTCCTGCTTCGGCGAAGGCTTTTGAAATTTCAAGACCGATTCCGCTTCCTGCTCCCGTCACGAGGACGATATCTCCGTTGACCATCTGGCTCACTCCCCTATGCTGATGCGTTCAAGTTCCGGACTGACGGTAAAGTCCGCTTCCGTGACGTTACGGATGTCTTCGACGGTCAATCCGTCTAACGTCTCGATCAAGACCATTCCCGTTTCCGTGAAATCAAAGACGGCTTTATCCGTGATCAACCGGTTGACGACCCGGCTGCCGGTCAAAGGTAACGTACACCGTGCCTTGACCTTCGACTCACCGTACTTATTGACGTGCTCCATGATGATGACGACCCGCTTGGCGCCGTTGACGAGATCCATCGCTCCGCCCATCCCTTTGACCATCTTGCCGGGAATCATCCAGTTTGCGAGATCCCCGTTTTCAGCGACTTCCATCCCGCCGAGAATCGCGAGATCAATGTGACCACCGCGGATCATGGCAAACGATTCGGCACTGTCGAAGTACGATGCGCCTTTTTGTGCCGTGACCGTCTCTTTGCCGGCATTGATTTCGTCGGCGTCGACTTCATGTTCGAGCGGATACGGTCCGATTCCGAGCAATCCGTTTTCCGATTGCAGCATGACGTGTACATCAGCCGGAATCGCATTGGCGATCAGTGTCGGAATCCCTATTCCAAGATTGACGTACATCCCGTCCTCGATTTCCTGCAAGGCACGGTTGATGATGATTTCTCTTGACGTTGCCATAGTAACTCCCCCTTATGCTTCCCGGACTGTCCGGCGTTCGATGCGTTTTTCGTAGTCTGTTCCGACGATGATCCGTTGGACGTAGACGGCCGGCGTATGGATTTCGTTCGGATCGAGTTCCCCGACTTCGACCAGTTCCTCGACTTCGACGATTGTCACTTTCCCGGCTGTCGCGACAAGCGGATTGAAGTTCCGGGATGTCTTCCGGAAGACGAGGTTCCCGAGTTTGTCCGCTTTCCAGGCTTTGACGAGGGCAAAGTCTCCGACGATCCCTTCCTCGAGCAAATACGTCTTGCCGTCAAACTCTTTTTGTTCCTTGCCTTCCGCAATCGGTGTCCCGACGCCGGTCGGTGTGTAAAAACCGGGAATGCCCGCTCCGCCGGCCCGGATCCGTTCCGCCAGTGTCCCCTGCGGCACGAGATCGACTTCAATCTCGCCGCTTAAGTACTGCTGCTCAAACGTCTTGTTTTCCCCGACGTACGATGAGACCATCTTTTTAATCTGGCGGGATTGCAACAAGATGCCCAGCCCGAAATCGTCGACACCGCAGTTGTTACTGACGACCGTCAAGTCCTTGACGCCTTGTTCCTGTAAGGCGGCAATCGATTTTTCCGGAATACCGCATAAGCCGAATCCGCCGACGACGAGTGTTGCCCCGTCAAAGATATCGGCTGTCGCTTCTGTAAATGAATCGTAGATTTTCCACTGTTGCATCGTTTATTTCCCCCTTTTTTAAACCCCGTTGCTTAATAAAGACCTGTCAGATTGTACAGTCCGATCATCAGGAAGACGGTGACCGTTTTTAACACCGTAATCATAAAGATGTCCCGGTATGACTGACGGTGTGTCAAGCCGGTGACCGCAAGCAAGGTGATGACCGCTCCGTTATGCGGTAACGTATCCATGCCGCCGGACGCCATCGAGATGACCCGGTGCATGACTTCCGGTGGAACGCCGCCGGACGTAATCGCCTGTGTATATTTATCCGACATCGCACTGAGGGCGATCCCCATTCCGCCGGACGCCGAACCCGTCACACCGGCAAGTGCCGTAGTCGTGACCGCCCCGTTGACGAGTGGATCGGTGAATGTCGACGAAATACCGTTTGAAACCGTCTTGAAGCCCGGTAATGCCGCGATGACACCACCGAAGCCGTATTCAGCGCCTGTATTCATGACAGCAAGTAATGCCCCGCCGATACTGAGGTTCAATCCGGCCTGGAAGTTCGTCCGGACTTTTTTGAAGTCATACAACATGGCGGAGATGATGCCGATGATCAAGGCCATTTGGACGGACCAGATGGCAAGAACAGCCGGTGTCTCGATTTTACCGAATGCTTCGAGACCAATCGCAGCGAAATCAAAACCTTCCGGATACCAGTTCGGAATCGCCAGCGTGAAGTATTTGTTCATGACGGCGACTAAAATTAACGGAACAAACGCCAGGACTTGGCGGTAGACCGGCTGCTGCGCTGTCTCAAGCGTCATCTCCGGTTCATTTTTCAATTCCATTTGCGGAGCTGTACTGGCTGCCGTCGCTTCAAAACCGGCATACCCTTCGCCCGCTTGATGGGCTTTCCGTTTCCGGGATTCAAGATACAGCATGCCGACGGTCAAAATAATCAAGCCGCCGATTGATCCCATGATCGGTGCCGCGTAGATATCTGTTTTAAAAAATGTCGTCGGAATGACGTTTTGGATTTGCGGTGTCCCCGGCAAGGCGTCCATCGTAAACGTAAAGGCACCGAGGGCAATCGTTCCCGGAATCAATCGTTTCGGGATATTCGCTTCGCGGAACAGGTTTGCTGCGAACGGATAGACGGCGAAGACGACGACGAACAGGCTGACACCGCTGTACGTCAAAATCGCGCCGAGCAACACGATGGCGAGAATCGCCCGTTTCGCTCCGATCATCCGAATGATCGACTTCGCGATTGATTCAGCGATTCCTGACATTTCGACGACTTTCCCGAAAATAGCTCCGAGTAAGAAGACCGGGAAGTAGGCTTTAATGAAGCCGACCATTTTTTCCATGAAGATGTTCGAGAAGAACGGTAAGACCCAATCCGGGTTCGTCAGTAAGACGGCGAACAAAGCACAGATCGGAGCAAATAAGATGACTGAAAAACCACGGTACGCTACGAACATTAATAAAGATAAGGCAAGAAGAATGATAATCAGTTCCATGGTGAATCTCCTTTAAATTTTAGTAAGCGCTTTCAATTGCTTCTTCATCATTTAACAATTGAATACATGAATGGTCAATCAAAAACCTTAAACCTATAAGTACAGCTTATAGGTTCTATAACTTCACATTATAGACACATTTTCTTTTTGATGTCTTTTTCGGAAATCTTTTCGGCAGATGAAGGACTATTTGATGTCAATAGCGTATTCTAACGGTAGAATGATTTGTTATACGAAAGCAAGGTGCCTGAATTTGAAAACCATTCTTTATGATCTTCTCCATAACCTGACTTTATTGATGAGCGGTTTTTATCTCCTTGGAAAACTGTCACCTCATCCGATTACCGTCGACTCCAAACGCTCGGTCCGCATTTTGTACGGAATCAGTTTGAGTCTTTTATCCTGGATGCTGATGCAACTGACGATTGAGCCCGTTCCCGGTGTTTTAGTCGATCTGCGGCACATTCCTGTCATCGTTGCCGCTTATTTTGCCGGTCCGTTACCGACGGCGATCGTGACGATCGTCATCATCCTCTACCGCTTCAGCATCAGCCTAAACAGTTCAGCTTATGCCGCGGCACTGTTCATCACCTTGATTGCTGTCGGGACGTCGCTGCTCGTCAAGTGGTTGCCGATCTATTCCAAGCGAACCTTTACGCTTGTCACGGTGTACGCGACTGTCCTGCACGGGATCGTCTTGATATATGTCTTAGCTGATTCTAAACTCATCATGGACATACTTAGCGTCGTCCTCCCTGCTTCATTCATCAGCAGTTGGCTTGCGCTCGTCATCATTCGTGATATCCGCTTGACGAAGCAGTCGATGCGAACCTGGCAACAAACGGCGCAACGTGATTTTTTGACCGGCTTACATAATTTCCGTGCTTTTACGGACCATTTTGACGATTTAAAGCAACAAACGATTTTACAGCAACATGAAGTGGCCTTGATAACGGTTGATATCGATCACTTCAAACATGTCAATGATACGTTCGGTCATGAAGCCGGCGACGAGGTCCTGCGTCAATTCGCCTCCCGTTTGCGGGACGGAGTGACGGATGCCGGATTCATCTCCCGCAATGGCGGCGAGGAGTTTTCCGTTCTCGTCGAACAGTTGACGGATGTAAAAGTTCTGGCGTTGGCGGAACAGTTGCGGGAACGGATTGCCACTTCGCCGTTTCAACTGCCGAACGGGACGCTGTTACCGTTGACCGCCTCATTTGGCGTCGCTCATTTTCCGCAATCCACGCCCGAGATTCAGCAGCTGGTCACGGATGCGGACGTCGCCTTGTACCATTCCAAACAAAACGGACGGAATCAAGTAACGCTTTTTGTGAAGGAACTTGAAGTGGCGATTACCCATCCTGTCGATTAGGGATGGACGAATTCGGAAAAATCGGCTACGTTTGATGATGAGGAAGGTGATTCATCATGAAATTAACAAAAGGACCTTACATTATCATCGGTCTATTGCTTGGTCTGCTCTTCGGCTACATTGGAGATAACTTTTACCTGTATGTCTCTGCCGGGATTTTAGTCGGCGCGATGCTCGAAGGGTATGTCGCCTGGCAACAACGAAAAGAACGAAACAAATCCAATCATTCCTAAGGAGGAAATACGATGGGCTTCAGTGAACTGTTTGTCTCGACCCTTGCGTATATCGGCGTCGCCACACTTTTGCTTGCAATCGGGGTTGTTCTGTTTGAAGTAACAACGAAATCAAAAGAGATGGAGCTGATCCGTCAAGGGAAAAAAGCGGCCGTCTACGCATTCGGCGGACGGATTCTCGGTCTTGCGATCGTTCTCTACTCAAGTATCACGAACTCGGTCAGCATTCTCGACATGGTATTATGGGGCGCACTCGCCATCGTCTTCCAAATCGTCCTGTTTTATTTGGCAGACTTGATCATTCCGCGGATCAGCATGACAAAAGAAATTGATGCCAATAACGAAGCTGTCGGTTTATTACTGCTGTTTCTGTCGATTTCAATTGGTCTGATCATCGCCGGTTCCCTTACATACTGAAAAAAGCGCCAACAATCCGGATGTGGATTGTCGGCGCTTTTCATTTTTCCAGATCTTCCAGTTCTTTTTGCGAACGCGGATAGCCGTTTGCCTGCCACTCCGCCCGGTAAATCGAATCAAGTTTCGTCAATCCGACTTCATCCGGATCCTTATCAGCATCGGGACTTGAGTCCTGGTCCAAGTGTGTCAGATACTCTTTTAACGGATCCTCATTTCGTTTGTCCTTGTTTTTTAGTAACAGAAGTCCGGCTCCCGCCAAGACACTTGCTCCGAATACATATCGTTTTCGTAACCGCATCGGTTTCCCTTCTTTCTCTAAAAACATGAATCAGACAAGTCCGCCTCCGTCCCGTAATTCGGGATGCACGAGCCGTCTGACCTGTCCCTGCTCGACCGTCAGGACATGATCCGGCTGCCGTTCGAAATAACCGGTTTCGAGAACACCTGTCAAACTTTTCAGTTCCTTCGCAAAATGATGCACGTCTTGAACCCGTTTGAGATCCACATCCAAAATCAGATGTCCGCCGTCCGTAATAAACGGTTTTCCGTCCTGTTCCCGCAGCGTCGCGTCGACATGCTTGTCCTGTAAAAAACGTTCGACATACGATCTCGCAAACGGATCGATTTCGACCGGTAAGGGGCCGGTCAGGTGATGAACGAACTTCGAAGCGTCCGCTAAGTAGAGCACTTCCCGGCTCATCAGCGCGACGACCTTTTCCCGAAACAAGGCGCCACCGCCACCTTTCAAAACGCGGAACTGCTGATCGATTTGATCGATTCCGTCAATGATCAGATCAATCCGGGTCGCCTCTTCAAGTGAGAGAAGCGGAATGCTCAACCGCTCGGCTTGTGCCGCCGTCTCGTCTGACGTCGCCACCCCTTGGACCTGTCCACCTGCTTTGACCCACTTACCGAGGACATCGATGAAGCTCCGGGTCGTCGAACCTGTCCCGAGACCGATGACCATCCCATTTTTGACATGTTTGATAGCAGCTTCTGCCAGCATCGTCTTCTCCTGTTCATACATCCGCACCACTCCTTCGTTACTACCCTATTCCCGATTGCTTACGACTTCAATCGACGAGTCCGGCCGTCTTTTGTAAGTACATGTCAATCGCCGATAGGAGCGGTTCCAGTGCCTGTTGCCAAAAACTGATTGAGCCCGGCTCACCGTTCATATACTGTTCAACCAGTTCTTCAATTGTCGCCTGTCCCGATGCGCGCAACAACGGTTCGAACTGTCCGGTGAATGCCTCATTTGATTGCTTGACCGCCGTATACAAGTGATTGCTCAGCAAATAACCGACCGTGTAGGGAATATTGTAGAACGGCTTTTCCGTATCATAGAAATGACCTACAAAAATCCATTTATATGGATCCGGTTCCGCCAGTACACCGCCGTAAAAGCGGGCATCCGCCTCCCGCATCAGTTCAGTAATCCGGTCGCTTGAAACCGGTCCCTGCCGTCGCTCCGAATAAAAACATTGTTCAAACCGGAACATGTTCGGAATGGTTGCGACGTATTTTAATCCTTCGCTGATTTTGATTTCAAGCATCGCCAGTTTTTCTTCGCCCGCCGATTGTTCGATGACGGCGTCAAGGACCAGGTTTTCCATGAATGTCGAAGCCGTCTCTGCACTGCTCGTTCCTTTTATCTGATCAAGAAACGGTAACTCGTGCAACAGCGAATTATGATAAGCATGACCCAGTTCATGAGCAAGCGTGACGACATCCGAATACGCTTCGCGGTACGTCATGAAGATCCGGCTCTCTTTAGCGACCGGAAACGAGGCACAGAAGCCGCCTTCTGCTTTAGACGGCCGGTTTTCCGCATCAATCCAGCCTTTTTCAAATACTTCTTTCGTAAAGGCTGCTAATCGCGGATGCAACCGGTCAAATTGATGCAGAATGATCGATTGCGCCTCGCCATAGGAAACATGACCTTGCGAGGTAAAGGTATTCGCCTCTAAATCATGCCATGCCGGTTCCGTGACATGTGCCAGACACAATTTCCGTTCGTAATAGGACTGGAACAGCGGACGATTTTGATCAATCGCCGCAAGCATCGCTTCAATTGTCGTCCGTTGCATCCGGTTTTGTTCACACAGTTCCGTTAACGGATCCTCCCATCCGCGTTTTGTGTAAACTTGCAATCGAAAACCGGCTATCCGGTTCAAAATCATCGCAAAGTCTTCTCGTTCAGCAGCACACGTCTTTGCGAAAGCTGTCGCTGCCGCTTGCCGGTCATTGCGTGTTGCCCCATGAAAAACCTGATGCAGGGCGTGTCCGATTGTGACCTCTTCTTCATCAAGCGGAATCCGTAAACCGGTCAAACGCTGTTCATACAACTGTTCCCATCCGGAAAAACCGTCGATTGCCAGTGCTTGAATCATTTGTTCCTGCTCAGCCGGTAGACGCCGTTCCATGATGGCACGGCGTTCTGTCAGATAATAAGACGGCGTGTCCGCTTGTAGCGTTTCCCATTCTGCAGCGGACAGTTTCCGCAATCGTTCCTCAAAGTCCGTTTCACCCACCCGGAGACTCGCCTGCAATATCTCTGTCTGCTCAAGCAGCCTTCCCACTTCATGACGCGAAACATCTTCCGCGTACAGGCAATACACAAAATCACTCAGTTCTTCAACGTGGCATTTGATTCGCTCAAGATGCGTCAAATAAAAAGGCACCGGAGGTTGGCCGGTTTGAAGCTGATCCAGTTCCTGTCGTAACCTGTCAATCGTCTGTTTCACGCCCTCAGTCGAATACAGTTTTTCGAGCTGCCAGCGGGATTGCGTAATCGCCATCACTTTTCCTCCTTTAATTAATCCTGTCCTTTCGTTTCCTTCGGCTTCCCTTCCCGGGAGACCTGCCAATGAAATACTTTGCTAACAAAAAAAAACATCCTTCCGCTGACGAAAGGATGTGTGGATGGACTCATCAAATGACGAAGAAATAGACACAAAGGAAATGTGCCAAGCTGCCGAGCAGGACGAACACATGGAAAATCTCGTGAAAGCCGAGGTGCTTGAACGAAAGAGCACGCGGTTTTAATCCATAGATGATACCACCGATCGTGTAGAAAATCCCACCGAGGAACAATAGACCGATTCCAACCGGCGACAGGACTGCTGCAAGCGGTGTAATCGCAAAGACCATGATCCAGCCCATTCCGATGTAAAGCGTCGTCGACAACCAGCGCGGACTGTTGAACCAGACGAGTTTAAACGTGATGCCGAAGACAGCAATCAGCATGACGATGCTGAACAGGACCCAACCGGTCGGTCCATTCAGACTGATCAGGCAGAACGGGGCGTAGGACCCGGCAATCAGCAAATAAATCATCGAATGGTCGAGACGTCTCCATGTCGCAATCGCCCGGTCACTGGCCAGTACCATATGATACGTCGCCGAGACCGCGTATAAGGCAATCATGCTGACACCAAAGATAATTGCCGCGACAATCGCTAGTCCGGCTCCTCGCTCCAGTGCTGCTTTGATCACCAAAGCGAGCAGTCCGACGAAAGCCAAAACAGCTCCGCCCAGATGTGTCAGACCATTGATGGGTTCTCTCATATACGTTTTCATAATTCCCCTCCGTTGTTATGTAGTTTTTAATACTACATGGCGTTATATGAACATTCTATCATACACTAGAGAAATAGGAAGCCATTCCGCACTATTTTTTTTTGGAGGTATTTTCATGACACAGCCAGATCAACCGATACCATCGTTCGACCGCCAGTTGGAATTAACGGATATCCCGAACATCGACCTCTACATGGATCAGGTCATCCAGTTGTTCGAACGGACTTTTCAAGAGACGACGCGGACGGAAGGCGAAACCATCTTAACGAAGACGATGATTAACAATTACGCCAAGAAAAAACTGTTTTTCCCGGTCACGAACAAAAAGTATACAAAAAATCATTTGATCCTGATCAGTCTGATTTATCAACTGAAAGGAACATTTTCAATCAATGACATCAAAACAATTTTGACGGACTTGAATACCGGTGTGACCGAACAGACGATTGATTTAGAAAATTTTTATCAGTCTTATTTGGACACGACGGAAGCCAACTTAACCGCCTTCGAGGAGCAGCAGACACCAACAGATGACTTGGATCATCTCGAACAGTTGCAACTGATTCTGTCGCTCGCCCATATGAGTAACTTATACCGTCGCGCGGCGGAACGTTTGATTGACGGGCTAGAAAAGTAAGCCTCTTTCATTGGCGTTCATGGTAAAATAGGGAAAAAAGGATGAGGTGTGTGGAATGGATATCGGACAACGTTTTTTGGAACGATTAGATGAAACAGGACATTATTTCGTCAGTTACCAGGATGGCATTATCATCGAGCTTGCTTTTGATGCTGCTGTCGGACACCATTCCACACCTTTTCCCGCATTAGAGAAAACGGCTCAATTTTTGGAGGACCATCTCCGCTCGCATCAGACACAAGCCTTGTTGCTCGCCTCAAAAATTCACGCGTATGATGCGGAACCGTCGGAACGGATTGCCCCAATGATGTCAATCTACAGTTTCTTTGCAACGCATCGGCTCGTCCATCCGCTGAATGCCTATTCCACTGCTCTATTGATCAGCCGCCTGGAAGCAACGGATATTCAGCTCGAACGGACCGTTTCGTTGTACCGCCTTTGCAAAACCTCCCATCGCTTCATCGTCACTCCCCTGCTGATTTCGTTTCTGTTTTTGAACAGTCTCCGCCGGGGCGAAATCGCAGATATTCATGAGCAGATTGAATCTTTGTACAGCATGTTGAAAAAGCGGTTCGGCCGGTCCCAGCAAACATATGTCACGGCCCTGCTGTTTGCGTTATTGCCAGACGCGGATCATCCCCTTTACCTGGATCAGCTCGTCCGGTCCCGTAACCTTTACCGTAAACAGGGAATTCCGTTATCGTTTCATGCGTTACTCGCCTTACTTGGTCAACCGGAAACGCATCAAAATGCGCTTGACCGGTTATCGGAACGCTTGCGCCGAAACCCACACTTTAAATACCGGAAGGATTTAGTATTCCTGACTGCCGTCCGGCTGTACCTTGCCGATCATCCGACATTACATCAACTGTTTGCGCCGTATAGTCCGTCTGACTGGACGAGCTCGACCGATTTCATTCCTGTTTTCTTATTTCCCGTCGACTTGACGGATACGTCACATGCGACCGATGGCGGAATGGCGGACGGCGGGTTTGACGGCGGCGATGGCGGAGGTGGTGGCGATTAACCTCTTCCATCGGGTATCTGTCCTCATATTAGTTTTCTAAAAAACAAGACAAGGGAGACGGATTTTTAAATTCCGTCTCCCTTGTCTGTATAAAAACCGGCGTGTACTCCCGATTATTTTTCTTGGTTGTCCGCATCGGACGGTGTGACATCGCCCTGTTCATCCGCCTCGTGGGACAAATCCGGTGCCTCTTCCTTCGATGCTTCAGAATCCGTTTGTTCAGAAGTGTCTGAATCCGACGACTTTTTATCTTGCTCGTCTGATTTCGATGCTTCGTCATGTTGATGCTTCGATTTCGAATCGGAGTCTTTTTGTTTTGCTGTATCCGATTGGTCACGACCCGCAATCTCGTCATCTGTCATGCGATTCCCTGATGTAATCGGATCCGTTTCTTTTTCGTGTTGCTCTGCCATCGTAATGTCCCCCTCAAATCATGATGATTAGAGTATTCCCTTACACGAGCCGGTTAAACATCCTGGGTGTGAATCGTCTTTGAAAAATCGGCGATCAAGTTCGCGACCGGTTGCGGATGATGCATGTAATGTCCTTGGACATAAAGCGGATCTCCCACTGCAAGGATATGCTGGAATTGAGCGCTTGTTTCGACTTCCTGGATGACAAGTGAGATACCGAGCGCCTGTGTCAACGAGTAAACGGACTGGACCATCGACTGCTCCAACTGATTTTGCACGAGACGCCGCGTGAAAATCGGATCCAGCTTGACGGATTGCACCGGTAATCGGAGCAGCGAATTGAGCGACGCATAATGACTGCCAAAATGATCGACACTCAACCGGTATCCTGCCCGACGCAATATTTCCAATCGTTCGATGACTTTTCGTTTTCCGATTTGCAGTACTTCTTCCCGGATTTCAAGGACGATTCGGTCTTTTTTAAACGATGAACAATTTGAAAATTGTAACAGGTCGGCGAGCATCTCATCCGACTTAAATTGACTGGCTGACAGATTGATTGAAATCGTCACCGGACGTCCGAGTTCCGTCTCTAACCGGACACTGTCCGAAAGCGCCTGCGCAATCGTAAAATGACCGATTTGACTGAACTTGCCTGTCCGTTCTGCAATCGAGATGAAGTCGGCCGGACTGACGAATCCGAGGACCGGATGATTCCAGCGCAGCAGAGCTTCGACGGCAACCGTTCGTCCCAGTTTCGCATTAAAAATCCGCTGATAATACAATTCAAACTGTCCGCGCTCCAGCGCCTGCTCGAGTTCCTGTTCCAGCACATGATTAAACGGATGTTGTTCGACCTCACGCTGCTGATCGACGAACAAAGTGCCTGCTTTGCCGTCCAGTTTGACCTGTTGCATCAGCGCTTCTGCTGCATAGACTTGTGTCTGACGGTTCATATGGTCGCCCGTCAACAGACTGACACCGGATGAGGCGGTCAGACGAATCGGTTCATCGGCCAGGTTCAGGATCGGCTGTTCAATCGCTTCAATGACTAATTTGGCAAACGACCGGCCCTGGTCTGAAATGTCGGCCTCTTCGAACGGCGCCAGAATGATAAACTCATTGCCGTCCATCCGTCCGACGACGTGTTCCGGAATCGCTACATACTTCAACCGCGATGCGATTTCCTGAAGGACCTGATTTCCAATCCGGTATCCATACTTTGCGTTGACGGCGTGAAAGTTATCGAGGTTGAGAACCATCAAAAAGGTCGGCTGGCTTGAAACACTTGAAATCAAACGGTTCATATACCGTTCGTTATAGACGTTCGTCAACGCATCCTTGATGACATACGTCTCGACACTGATTGATTTACTGATAATGTCAGCGTAATTTTCAATCATCTCTAACTCTGTTTCACTGAACTCGTACGGTTTATCGTCAAAGGCACATAAGGTCCCAATCTTCTCATTGTTGGCATTTTTAATCGCCACGCCGAGAAAACTCCCATTGCCAAGCGTTTGGGTGACCGGGTGATGGCTTGTCATCGGGTTCGCCAATAATTCATTGATTTGGATTTTACCGTCCGTTTCATCGATGACCAGTTTACAGAGGACATGTTGAAAGACGTGTGTTGTCCCCTCTTCAATCAGTTCTTTCCCGTGATTAATCGCCTTGACGACAAAATTGCTGTTTAAATCATTTAATGCAAAAAACAGCGTGTTGACGCCGATTTTCTCACTTAACTGATTTAAGATATCTTCGACAAGCGGGTGTAAGGCTTCATATCGCATTTGCGAGTTATCCACGTTCCGTCCCTCCTTTCTTGCTTAGTCCTCTGTCAGTTCGATTGGAAATTGAAGTGTAAATGTACTGCCCCGTCCTTCTTGTGACTGGACAGCAATCGATCCGCCATGATCCATGACGATCATCCGGCAAATCGCGAGACCAAGACCCGTCCCACCAATTTTGCGGGTATCCGAGTTATCGGCCCGGTAAAATTTATCAAATACATACGGCAATGCTTTTTCCGGAATTCCGATTCCTTCGTCTTCAATCGTCAGGACGACCTGCGATCCCTTGATACGACCCTGTACTTGAATCGTGCCGCCATCCGGCGAATATTTGATGGCATTCATGATCAAGTTCGTAAAGAGCTGCTTCATTTTTTCTTCGCTAGCCGTCAGATGATAATCTCCCGCGTCAAAGCTTACCCGAATGCGGTGTTTACTGCTCGCCAGTTCAAACATCGGTCGCATTTCATAAACCAGTTTTTTTAGATCAAGCTGTTTTTTGACGATGCCTTGGGAGACGTCCTCTCCTTTTTGAATTTCTAAAATATCATCGATTAGTTCAGCCAGACGGACTGTTTCCGAATGAATTGTCTCCAGGTATTTCTTTTGACGCGGACCATCGAGTGAACGGCGCATCAACAGTTCCGTAAAGCCCATGATGGACGACAGTGGTGTTCGGAGTTCATGCGAAACGATCGAGACGAATTCCGACTGCTTTAAATCGAGTTCTTTTTCTTTCGTGACATCACGCAGGACAAGCATCATCCCCCACTCGACATTGGCGATAGCGATTCGTTCCGCATAGGCACTCAGCAACAAATTCCCGCGAAACGCCGACAATTCGATTGTCTCGCCCGGAATCTCACCGTTCATCAATTGACCGATGTAGTCATGCAGCGCATCCGGCTGATCGACATGTTCGAATAAAGAAGTCGCCCGTTCATACGCGTGGCGAAAACCTTGGGATTGACTGACGAGCTTCGGTGGAAACATGTTCAACAACGCCTGGTTGGCATAAATCTGCTCTCCGCTGCTTTCGATATACAATACCGCTTCCCGAATCGAATCGAGTAATTGGTAGGTTTTAATTTTTTCGTGTTCCATCTGATAAAACAACAGATGCCGTTCCAGTGTCATCCCGAGTTTACGTGAAAGATCCAAAATATCCCCGACCTGCTCCAAGTTGAACTGTTCGAACGGATGTTTAAGATAGATGACACCGACGACACCGCCATTGCTTGGTGACTGGACAGGAATCGCGGATTCATACATCTGGTCTGCCAACGGGAGCTGAACCGATTTACGCATGACAAAAGCGCGGCGCAACACGGAATACTGATCTAAATCCTTTTCAATCAATTCAATGTCTTCGACGCCTTGCGTGACAAGATGACTCAGTTGTTCCCGACGGTATAACAGAATGGCTCCCGCCTCGAGGTCAATCAGTTGAAGCAACTTGACAAGTAACGTTTCACAGGCAGACTCCACGTTTTGGGTTGCCAACGCTTCCATGATTTCATTCCGATGTTTCAGTTTATGTTCAACTTCCGCCAAGTCTTGTGTCAGTTGACCGATCCGTTGACGATCGGTCGTCTGCAGTTCCTTGACTGGAAATGGACTGGTTTTCAGACGATACGGTCTCGTCTTTTTTTCCGGACGATATCGTACGATTTTTTTCAATGGGCTTCCTCCTTCCAATACATGCATTCATGTTTCAAATTATAACATGAGATTTTAATTTTTCGTCGCGCATTTGACTCAAGAATGAGGAGTCGTTTCTGCCAATAAGCCCTTAAATGACTGTTCGAAAGCAACATCTTCTTGCCGTGTTCTCTTTTTCGGTCCCTTCGTCCGTCCACCTGCTCGCCGGATTTCTTGACCGACATGTCGTGTATGTAGAAGGAAATCTATATTTTCATTCGTAAAAATCCGGCCATTCTGATCGACGGCTCGTCCGTTGCGGGCAAGGGCAAGTGCTGCCAAACCGTAATCCTGGGTCACGACGATATCCCCCGGTGCCATCCGGTTGACGATGGCAAAGTCGACCGCGTCAGCCCCTTGACCAATCGTGATGGTCGTCGCCCCTTCTCGGTTGAACTGATGGGCCGTATCACATACTAAAAACACTTCATACCCCTTACTCAATCGAATCGTCAAATCGACGACCGGACAACCGTCCGCATCAATCCATATTTTCATGTCCTGCCACTCCCTTTTTCAATTCCCTTTCATTCAGTGTCTGCGACGACCGGAATTACTGTCAAGTCAATCCCTCGCAGTTGACCGTAACTGCCGTAGAACCGACAATAGAAAGGAAAGGATGTGCCGACTTGAAACCTGCTACATTTAGCTCATTTTTATCCTTACTGAAGAAAAGCGAGCCACCGGTCGGACTGCTGTCATCCGCCGTGACGGTCTCGATCATCCAGGCACTCGCTGCACTGATGATTCCCTGGTTCTTGAAATCCTTGATCGACAACTTTTCAATCGATCAGGTGACACCGGGTCTGATTGCCCTCTTTGTCACCGTCTTCATCGTCCAGATGATCAGCAATGCTTTTTCGATTTACTGGTTGCAAGTTGCCGGACAACGGATTGTCGCCAACCTACGGACAATGTTATGGAAACACTTGCTAGCTTTACCCATTCCGTTCTATGACGAAACGAAGTCGGGCGAACTCGTCTCACGCCTCAACAATGATGCGACGACGTTACAACAGTTATTATCGGAGCAACTCGTCCGTCTGTTGACCTCTATCGTCTCGATTGTCGGCGCGATCACGATTTTATTTTTCCTCGACTGGCAAATGACGCTTGTCATGGTCATCGCTGTCCCGTTGACGCTCTTGATCATCATCCCGCTCGTCCGGAAGCTGCACCAAATTTCCCGGGAGACGCAAAAAGAGCTCGCCGGTCTGTCCGGATTTTTTGCGGAAATGCTTGGCGAAGTCCGCCTCGTTAAATCACAGGCGACGGAAACTTATGAAATGGACCGCGGGAAAACGCGGATTGAACACCTGTTTGGATTTGGGGTGAAGGAAGGAAAGATTCAGGCCATCTTACTGCCGGTCTTCAATGTCGCCCTGACGTCGATGTTGATCGTCATCATCAGCTTCGGTGCCTACCGTGTCTCGACGAATCAAATCACAGCCGGTGAACTCGTCGCCTTTTCGTTGTATCTGTTCCAAATCATGACGCCGCTCGTGACGATGACTGAATTCGTCTCGAAATTACAAAAAGCACGCGGCGCAACAGAACGGATTTCCGAACTGCTCGAAGAACAACCGGAACAGGACGGGACGCGACAGGTCGAGCGCCCGTTTGCAGCCGTTCATTTTAATCACTTATCGTTCGGCTACGATGAGGCGACACTGTTGCACGATGTCACGTTCTCGTTACCGCGTGGTCAAACAACTGCCATCGTCGGTCCGAGCGGCTCCGGAAAATCGACGTTATTCGCCTTGCTCGAACGGTTTTATCTGCCGACGAGCGGTCAAATTGAACTCGGCCGTCATGCGATTGATCAGTTCGAGCTTGCGAGCTGGCGGAATGCAATCGGCTACGTCGCTCAGGATTCACCGGTCCTGTCCGGAACGATCCGCGACAATTTGCTGTACGGCTTAACGCAACAGGTCACGGAGCAACAAATCCGCGATGCCGCCGAAATGGCGAATGCCGATGAATTCATTTCTTCGTTCGCCCTCGGATACGATACGGAAATCGGTGAACGCGGAGTCAAATTGTCCGGTGGTCAACGGCAACGGATCGCGATCGCCCGCGCCCTCCTGAGGGATCCGGAATTATTACTGCTCGACGAAGCCACCTCAAGCCTCGATTCCGAGTCGGAACGGGTCGTCCAGGAAGCGCTCGAACGGCTGATGGAAGGACGGACGACGTTCGTCATCGCCCATCGTCTCGCCACGGTCCGGCATGCGGATCAGATCGTCGTTCTCGAACAAGGACGTGTGTCCGGTATAGGAACACATGACACCCTCGTCGAGACAAATGTTTTGTATAATAAACTTGTAACGCAACAATTCATCGGTCAAACCGAAACGTCCAGGGGGAGTAATACATGACAAAAACAATTGGTTTCATCGGACTCGGCGTCATGGGTCAAGGCATGGTCCGCAACTTATTAAAAGCCGGTTTTTCCGTCAAAGGCTATAACCGGACAAAAGAAAAGGGCTTACCGCTCGAACAGGACGGTGCTGTCATCGTCGATACGATTCAGGAAGCCGTCCAAGATGCCGATGTCGTCATCTCCATCGTCGGTTATCCGCAGGACGTCGAACAGATTTATCTGGCAGATGACGGAATTTTAGCATCCGCGAAACCGGGAACGATCGTCATCGATATGACGACATCAAGTCCGGCGCTTGCAATCCGGATTGCGGAGCAGGCGGACGCGAAAGGTCTGCGAGCGCTCGACGCCCCTGTCACAGGCGGTGATCTTGGTGCGAAAAACGGGACACTCGCCATTCTCGCCGGCGGAGACGAAGGCGCGTTCAACGCCGTCCGACCGTTGTTCGAAGCCATGGGAAAATCAATCGCCCGCTTCGGCGGTCCGGGACAAGGTCAATCGGCTAAACTGGCCAATCAGATTGCGATTGCCGGATCGATGATCGGAACAGCCGAAATGTTGCTGTTCGTCACGAAATCCGGGATTGATCCGACACAGTTCGTCGAGACGATCAAAAGCGGTTCAGCCGGCAGCTGGTCACTCGAAAACCTGATTCCGCGTGTCATCGCGGAAAACTATTCACCGGGGTTCTTCGTCAAACATTTCATCAAAGACATGAACCTGGCACTCGAACGGGCCGGGGAAATGGGAATTGCAACACCGGGACTCGCACTCGTCAAAGACTTGTATGACGAACTGGCGGCTTCCGGTCATGCCGAATCCGGTACACAGGCACTTTACCTGCTGTTAAAAGAGAAAACACCATCGCATTAAATGGACGACAAAAACGAGTCTGACACTCCCATCCGTGGGAAGTCAGACTCGTTTTTTATGCTGTACGTGTTGCTGTCTGTTGTTCTTGTTTCAATTTTTCATAGAAATGTGCCATCGTCGTATCAAAATACGGTGTCAACAGGACAACGCCAACGGTACTGAGCAGCGCAAGAATCCCCCAGATGATGAAACTGAGATACAGTTTTGCGAGACGCCATTTACGCCCCCGCATCATGCGGCGGCTTTCCCCAAGCACCTGGACAAACGACAGGTCCGGTCGATCGACTAATAAAAACGGCACCAAGCGGTACATCAGATAAAAGTAGATGGCGGGAAGAATCAAAAAAGAACCGACATACACGAGCAGCGTCACCAGTGTATAGGCTGCCATCGTCCGCAGGTAAAAGCGGATGGAAGCAAATCCTTCAAACAACGTGCCGATCCCGGCCGACTCACCGCGTACAAAACGTAAGTAGGCAATTGTCCGGCCCAGCGTGACGGGTGAAAGCACAATCGTCACGACGATATTCAAGGCCACGAAGCGCAGCATGCTGTCGAGATTATCCTGGTCAAACGACATCCGGCTGGCAGCCAGCGCGAAGATGACGAAATAGATGATCGAGATGCTGAGTGCTGTTAGCCACTTCCCTTTTAACGTCGCAAGTGCTGCCTGTTTGTACTGTAAATTTGTCATAATGAACTCCTTTTTCTTTCAACTTTCCTGTTTTAGTGTACCGTAGTCTGCTTTGAAAAAATAGCAATCATCCCTTCACAAGACTGAAGATGTGACGATTTTTGGACAGCTGTGATAATTGGATTTACTTGTCTTCTTCAAAAAGCGACGCAAGCGAAACCACTTTTTCTTCACTCGCTTTCCTCAGGCGAGACACAAGCCAGTTTCCCTGCCCTTATGGTCAGGGAAGCGGGTCTTGTTTGTCTCTGACAGCGCAATAGAAATTGCGCTTTTTCCTGTAGGAGTCTCGTGAATGAAGTGGTTTCTTCAAAATAAAAAAAGAGGAACAGATTCAAATCTGCCCTCATTTTTTCTATAGGTTGACTATCGCGTCAACGAATAACTTTGATTAACGTGCCAGCAATTGTTTTAACGCTTTGACTTTCTCCGGATCGACTTGACCGTCCACGAGGACAGCGGATCCGACGTGTAACTCGGTTGCGTTCGTTGTTTTAAGTAATTCTTCCGCCCGGTCGACTGTGATACCGGAGCCCGGCAAAACAATCAAGTCGGGATGCTGTTCAATCAAGTCGGCGATGACCGCCTGGCCTTCAAGTGCCGTCGGTTGTGCCCCGGACGTCAAAATCCGGTCGACTTCCGGAAAATCAGCCAACACTTCCGCCGCTTCCATGATGTCACGGCTGCTGTCGATTGCCCGGTGGAACGTCAACGACAAATCGCCTTTATGTTTGATGATCCGTCCGAGGAATCCTTCGTCGACACGACCGTCCGGCGTCAAGGATCCGACGACGATACCCGCTGCGCCAAGTTCCCGGATCAGATCGATATCCGTGATGATCGTTTCCTGATCGGCTTTCGAATAAACAAACGATTTACTGTGCGGACGCACAAGGACATGGACCGGAATCTCGACCGACGACAGCACTTGCCGGATCAAGCCGTAACTCGGTGTCAAACCGCCTTCCGATAAGGCGGATACCAGTTCCAACCGGTCGGCGCCCGCCCGTTCGGCCGCTGTTGCTTCTTCTACTGTTGCTGCAATGATTTCTAACATGATACATCCCTCCCGCCCTAGTGTATCATGAGACGACGGTCCAGTTCACCCGTTCGTTAAACAGTTTCATCTCCCAAGACGGCGGATAGGTCGAGGGACTGAGAACGATTTTAGCGCGCCGGAATTCCGCCACTTTATACTTCCGGTTGCCTTCAAACTCGTCACACGCCAAAAAGGCATACACATCTTTCGTCCGTCCGATGACGGCTTTTTGAATCAGCGATGATTCGATGTCGTCGCTGACGAATCCCCGCTCGATTTCGGCCCCGTCAAATGTCAAAAACGAGGCATCAAAGGCATAGGCATCCAGTGCCTGAAGAACTTCGACCCCAACCGTCTGTCCAAATGAATCGACGGTTCCGCCGAGCAGCCGGATTTCACCGTGAAATGGTCCCGTTTCCCGGCACTGTTCCAGGTGACTGGCAATCGATAACGAATTCGTGACAATCGTGGCACTGCCGTTTAAATACGGCAACAGATGCTCGACCGGTTCGCCCTTTCCTAAAAAGATGCAGGAGTAGTCACTGAGCCAGCCTTTGGCATAGCGGGCCAGTCGCCGTGAAAGTTGGTCTGTCCGCCGCGAAATCGGCGACTCCTGTTTGCCGCCCTGATAGATGGCCCCGCCATAGACCCGCTTCAGTTGCCGTTCCCGTTCGAGTTCTTCGAGATACCGTCGGACCGTCTCACCGGAGACATCCAGCCGATCGATCAAATCTTTTGTCATGACTTTCCCTTCTTCTTCGAGCCATTGCATGATTTGTGATTTTCGTTCTTCTCCTAATAACGACACATGACCTTCCCCCTTTACAGACAAGTACTACTTCTAGTGTAGCGAACGTCTGTAAAGGTCTTGTAAATCCGGTGTAAAAAAACGTGTAATTCCTATGAATTGTTGTTGAATTCGTTTATTTTTCAGATTAACGAAACAGGATCGGCAAACGACAAAAAAACCGAATCCTCCTGCCCTTCCGAGAAGAGCAACAGCATTCGGTTAAAATCAGTCGATTTCTTTTTTGTCTTTTGCGAACATGTTGATCTTCGACTCCGTACCTTGACGGATCCGGCTGATGTTTTCGCGGTGTTTGAAAATGACGAACAGAGCAAGAATCGTAAAGAACGTCGGGACGATCCAGTCGTGTTCAATGACACCAATCGTAATCGAGACGACGATCCCGATGCTTGCCGCAACGATTGAGCTAAGCGAAACCATCCGGCTGAAGCGTAACGTCGTCAAAAATGAGACGAGTAAAAACAGGAACAGGACCGGGCTCGTAACAAGTAACATCCCGCCGGACGTCGCAACCGCCTTGCCACCTTTGAACTTGGCAAAGACCGGATAGATGTGTCCGATGACGGCCGCAAGTCCCGCAAACAGCGGGTGTAATTCGGAAGCGAGCAGGATCGGCACAAGACTGGCGACTGCTCCCTTACCGAGATCACCAATCAAGACGATGATGCCTGCTTTTTTGCCTAAGACCCGAAACGTATTTGTCGTCCCAAGATTTCCACTGCCGTGTTGCCGAATATCAATGCCGTGTCCCCATTTTCCGACAAGCAGGGCAAATGGAATCGAGCCGAGTAAATAGCCTAAAATTAAAATCCCGATGATTTCAACCATGGTCAACCTCCAACGTCTTAGTGACCGACCTTCATATATTCTTCGAGAGTCTGTCCATTATTTTTAATTTGTGTGGCTGGACCGACACCAACATACCGGATGTGCCATGGCTCATACGTGTACCCAGTCCGCGACTGGAACCCACGGTCGTAACGGACGATGAATCCATACTTCGCTGCGTTGTTCGCAATCCATTTTCCTTCTTTTGTATCCCCGAGTTCTGCTGTCAAGCCGTTCCCGACACTTGGTGCCGAGATATCAAACACAAGTCCGGTCTGGTGTTCACTGTGACCGGGACGCGCAGAATACTGATCGGCAGCCGCTTTTCCGTCACGCGCAACATAGTTGTTGTAAAGGACGGTCTGACGTGAACCGGAACGGAATCCGCTGACTGCGTTCAGTGTCACGCCGTCTGCTTTCGCATCGGCAAACATTTTTTCCATCTGTTTCGCGGCGGGTGCCCGCATGTAACTTTGTTCCAGAACGCCGGAATACGAGAAGCTGACGTTCGGTACGACTAAGTCCGACGGTTTGTAATCGATCGGCAAGCTGTATTTTTTATTGACGACGACTAGCAGGCCGAGTGATAGATCGGCTTTTGTATCCGATTTGTCGACATCCGGTGTCTCAGACTCCGGTTTCGACGGTTTGGCCGGTTCCGGATCCTGAGCGGAATCAGTTTTTCCGTCCTCTTTTTTGTCGGTCGATTTGTCTTCAGCCTTGTCTTCTGTCGAAGATGCGTCCGATGACTTCTCTT
>Ga0308168_1000281_pt1 | contig 72362 bp, 67 predicted proteins | sample PhyCR2_FD_202133 | JGI IMG/M metagenome (GOLD analysis project Ga0308168, IMG submission 202133) | Phyllosphere microbial communities from UC Gill Tract Community Farm, Albany, California, United States - DLSLRC.R2 | ecosystem: Host-associated > Plants > Phyllosphere > Unclassified | place: USA...
AAGGCAACGACCCGGAGGGCGAGGCAACGCCGAGTCATCCTGCACGACCCACCAATGCAGAAAGGCGCCCTAAAGGCGCCTTTTTGCTATCTGTCACCCGGGCGGGGTTCGAACCTGCAGCAGGTTCGTGTCGAGCGCAGTGAGACAGCGTTGCTGAAGGCAACGACCCGGAGAGCGAGGCAACGCCGAGTCATCCTGCACGACCCACCAATGTAGAAAGGCGCCCTAAAGGCGCCTTTTTGCTGTGTGAGATTTGTGCTGAGGAGTGAGTGAAAAGCAGTCACCTCCTGCAACGTTCCTCAGCACGAACGGGCGAAAACGCCATTACATATGCGTGCCGCCATCAATGCGCAGTTCGGTGCCGGTAATAAACTTGCCGTCGTCTGAGGCAAACATGGCGATCACCCCCGCAACGGAATCCGGTGACGCAAACCCCTGCCCCAGCGCCGGCGACATCTTACTGAACAGCGACATATCCGCATCCGCGGGGAGACCGGGATCGTTTGTCATTCCGGAGGCAATACTGCCCGGTGCGACGGCTACCGCACGTAATCCCTGCCGGGCATATTCGGAAGCAATCGAATGAGTGAATGACTGAATACCTCCCTTCGTCGCCGCATAAGCCGCCATATAGGGATGAGCAAAGCTGGCTGAGGTTGAACTGAAGTTGACCACCACGCCATTACCGGTTTTCAGCAACGCGGGTAATGCCTCACGCGTCACCAGGAAAGTGCCGGTCAGGTTCACAGCCAGCATGCGGTTCCAAAACTCCAGGCTGGTCAGGTGAGTATGGCTGGAGCGCAAAATGCCCGCTGCATTGACTAGTACATCCAGTCGTCCGGCCTGTTCGATGGCCTCCGCAACCTGTTGCCGCACGGAAGACTCGCTGGAAATATCCACTTCGCGTGTGGTTAACCGCTCATCATACCCTGCGTGTTCAGCCATCTTACGCGTAGTGGCCAGCCCTTCTGGCATAATATCAGCGGCAATGACGGTTGCCCCTTCACTTAAAAATCGTAATACCGTTGCCTGGCCAATACCGGAACCCGCGCCGGTGATAAGAGCAATACGTCCTGTAAATCGCTTCATTGTTCTCTCCTTGAGTTAAAAGCACCCGTTATATTACAGCAACCTACGTAAGAAAATTAATGTAAAAGAGCTAACTCGCCTTCTCTGGCAAGCTTCCTTTTCACTTTTTTATCACGCGTTTTACGCTTATCGGCCTCAAGTCTCCGGCAATACCTTCCGATAACCCGTAGTGGTTAAATACAAAGGAGACAGTAATGACAACCATCAATACCAGCAGCAGTGTATCGGGCGGCTCAGGGGGCGGCGATACAGGTTCACAAACCGCCAGCATCAGCAAACAGATTGCCAGACTGCAGGAACAGCTGAAAAGCATGGCCGGTGATACGACCATGGATGAAGACCAGAAAGCAAAACAGCAGCAGATGATCGAAAATCAGATCATGATGCTGGAAGCGCAGTTAGCGCAAATCCAGCAGCAGCAGGCAGAAAAAGCCGCCGAAATGCAGGAAGCCAGTAAGGCAGCGGACACTGGCAGCAGTAAACTGGCCGACGGGGTTAACCGTCCGACCGAAAATAATAAGCTGAACGTCTATATCTAAAAAGGCGATGCGCTGGCACGTTGCTGCGTCAGCAGCTCCGCCTGCTGGCGCACTTCCTGCCATATTGCTTCTGCCGCTGGCGTCAGCGAGCGGTTTTTACGCCTGACCAGCATAATGCTGCGGTTGATCTCCGGTACAATGCGACGCACCAGCAACGGCCGCCCCTGGGGTAATGGCAGCGCCAGCGCCGGTAAAATACTGATACCGATCCCCGCCTCCACCATGGGAAACAAGGTTGCCGGATGGCCAATCTCCTGTGCTATCTCTGCCTGTACTTGCTGGCCGCGCAGCGCCTCATCAATCAGTACCCGACTGCCTGAGGCATAATCCTGCAGCACCAGCGTGCGGTGGTTAAGCATGTGCCAGTAAACCGTCGGCGGCTGCGCCAGGGGATCATCCTGACGACACAGCAGCAAAAAGGGTTCATCCAGGATAGCCTCACACTCCAGATCGTCTGCCTGTAGCGGCCCGACGACAATGCCAAAATCCACCTCTGCATTGCGGATACTTTGCAGCACCCACTGCTGCGGGCGGTCGCGCAGCAACACTTTGATCTCCGGGTAGTGCAGCTGCCCAGCTGCCAGACACTGCGGCATCAGGTGGGCAGAAGGGGTCTGACTGGCAGCCACGCGCACCGTACCGCTGCGATGATGGCCGTAACTGCGCACATCCAGCAGCGTGGTGTTCAGCTCCTCCAGTAATCGCTCAAGGCGGCTGGCAAGCTGTTCCCCCGCCTCGGTCAGCAGCACCTCGCGCGTGGTACGATCCAGCAGTCGGATGCCCATCTCCGTTTCCAGCTCTTTTATGCTGTGACTGACCGCCGACTGGCTGAGCCCGATCAGCTGTCCGGCCTGGCTGAAACTTCCCTGCTGGGCCACCGCCACAAACACCCGCAGCTGACGCAACGTATAATTCATCGATTCTACTCATATATGAATTCAATAAATTAATTTTATTTCTAAACCCCGGCAGAGCACAATAGCCGCATCATTTTTTAACCGGGCATTAACAATGGGCATATTTCGTATTGATCCACTGATGTTGAAGCTGATTATCACCGTGCTGCTGGCCTCCTTCCTGCCCGCCCGCGGCTACTTTGTTGATTTCTTTGCATGGATGACCACCATCGCCATCGCCCTGCTGTTCTTTATGCACGGGGCCAAGCTGTCGCGGGAAAAAATCATTGCCGGCGGCGGACACTGGCGTCTGCATCTGTGGGTGATGTTCAGTACTTTCGTCCTGTTCCCTGCCCTGGGGATGCTGCTGGTCTGGTGGCATCCGTTAAACCTCAGTGTTGAGATTTATACCGGCTTTATGTACCTGACCATTCTGCCCGCCACCGTGCAGTCGTCAATTGCGCTGACCTCGCTGGCGGGCGGTAACGTCGCGGCAGCCGTGTGCAGCGCCTCTGCCTCCAGCCTGCTTGGCGTCTTTATCTCGCCGCTGCTGGTTGGACTGTTAATGAATGTCCACACTGACGCCGTCGGTGGAAGCCTGGAGCAGATGGGTAAAATTATGCTGCAGCTGCTGGTACCGTTTTTACTTGGTAATCTGTCACGCCGCTGGATTGCTGGCTGGGTGGAAAGAAACCGCGGGTTGATTGGTAAAACCGACCAGACGTCTATTCTGCTGGTGGTCTACTCGGCCTTCAGCGAGGCGGTGGTGAACGGTATCTGGCACCGTGTGGGCGTGATGACGCTGGTGTGGATTGGCGTGGGGAGTCTGGGGCTGCTGTTTGTGGTACTGGCCATTAATCTGGCCGCTGCGCGGCTGTTTCGCTTTAACCGTGAGGATGAGATTACCATTCTCTTCTGCGGGTCGAAAAAGAGTCTGGCAAACGGCGTGCCGATGGCCAATATTCTGTTCCCGTCAGCCGCCGTGGGGATCATTGTGCTGCCGCTGATGATCTTCCATCAGATCCAGCTGATGGTCTGTTCTATGCTGGCGCAGCGTTATAAAAAGGCCGGTGAGAAACTGGCTGCGCAGAAAAAGGCAGACGAGCACAAACCCGCCGTGATGGAATCGCAGAAGTAATCCTCTTTTACGGGGCCTGATGGCCCCGTTTCAACGGTTTCACCAACCCTTCCAGCCCCTCTATTTTGATCGCCAGCGCGATCTGCATCAGTTCCCCCAGGTGACCCTGAGGAAACTCGTCTTTGCGGGCAAACCACAGTAAATATTCTTCAGGCAGGTCAATCAGCACCCGCCCCTTGTATTTACCAAAGGGCATCACGGTGTTGGCGATCTCGATCAGGTGCTGTTTTTCCATCTCACTCACCCAGTAAACGTATCATTTCCGCTTCGTCGATCACCGCAATACCCAGCTCCTGCGCCTTAGCCAGCTTGGAGCCTGCGGCTTCTCCGGCAATCACCAGATCGGTTTTCTTCGACACGCTGCCGCTGACTTTTGCCCCCAGCGCCACCAGCCGGTCTTTGGCTTCATCCCGCGAAAGCACGGTCAGAGAACCGGTCAGGACGACGGTTTTACCGGCAAAGGGGCTGTCGATCTCTTCCGCTTTGACCACCACCACCTCAGGCCAGGTGATCCCGGCTTTTTCCACCAGCAGCCGGATGACCTCGCGGTTGCTCTCTTCATCCAGGAAGTTACGTACGTGGCTGGCAACCACTTTGCCGACGTCCGGCACCGCGATGAGCGCGTCGAGATCGGCGGCCATCAGCGCCTCAAGAGTACCGAAATGGGCGGCCAGGTTTGCAGCCGTGGCCTCCCCGACTTCACTGATGCCCAGGGCATACAGGAAGCGGGCAAACGTGGTGTGCTTCGCTTTTGCCAGCGCATCCACGACGTTCTGAGCAGACTTTGGCCCCATACGATCCAGCCCGGTCAGTTTGCCTGCGGTCAGATCAAACAGGTCGGCCGGGTTCAGGACGTACTCTTTTTCGACCAGCTGATCGATAATCTTTTCGCCCATGCCGTCAATATCCAGCGCACGACGGGAAACGAAGTGTTTCAGCGCGCCTTTGCGCTGGGCACCGCAGATGAGCCCACCGGTGCAACGGGCAACGACTTCACCTTCCACCCGCTCAACGTCCGAGCCACAGACCGGACAGTGGGTCGGGAACACGACGTCCCGCGCATTTTCAGCGTGTTCCACCACGCTGACGACTTTCGGGATCACATCGCCCGCACGGCGGATCGTCACACGGTCACCGATTTTTAACCCCAGTCGCTCAATTTCATCGGCATTGTGCAGCGTGGCGTTGCTCACTATCACCCCGGCCACCAGCACCGGCTCCAGACGTGCCACCGGCGTGATCGCCCCGGTACGCCCGACCTGAAACTCCACGTCACGCACCAGGGTCATCTGCTCCTGGGCAGGAAACTTAAAGGCAATAGCCCAGCGAGGAGCACGAGCGACAAAGCCCAGCTGCTCCTGCAGATCCAGGGAGTCGACTTTAATCACCACGCCGTCAATATCGAATCCGAGCGTCGGGCGGGCCACTTCCACTTCCCGGTAAAAAGCTAACACTTCTTCAGCATTGTGGCAGAGGCGCACACGATCGCTGACCGGTAACCCCCAGGCTTTAAACTGCTGCAGGCGGCCCATATGGCTGCGCGGCATCTCGCCCCCCTCCAGCAGACCCAGACCATAGCAGAAGAACGTCAGAGGGCGTCTGGCGGTAATGCGCGGGTCAAGCTGGCGCAGTGAACCGGCCGCCGCATTACGCGGATTAGCAAATACCTTACTGCCGGTGCGGCGTGCCTCATCATTCATTTTTTCAAACCCGGCCAGCGGCATAAACACTTCGCCACGCACCTCCATCCGCGCCGGGATATTTTCGCCACGAAGGCGCAGCGGAATAGCGCCAATCGTGCGCACGTTGGCGGTGATATTTTCCCCGGTGGTGCCATCACCCCGTGTCGCCGCCCGCACCAGCTCACCGTTTTCATACAGCAGACTGACGGCCAGCCCGTCGAGCTTCAGCTCGCAACAGAAGGTGATCTCATCGCTGCTTTTCAGGCGATCCTGCACGCGTTTGTTAAACGCCAGATAACTTTCTTCATCGAAGGCGTTATCCAGAGACAGCATCGGCACTTCGTGGCGTACCTGGTCAAAGGCGGTGAGCGGCGCAGCACCAACGCGCTGGGTCGGGGAGTCTGCAGTAATTAATTCCGGGTGGGCAGCTTCCAGCTCACGCAATTCACCCATCAGGCGATCGTACTCCGCATCCGGTACTTCCGGCGCATCCAGTACGTGATACTGATATTCATGGTGGCGAAGCAGGGTTCGCAAATGGTTGATTTTGTCTTGTAAGGATTCCATAGCGGCACCATCAGAGATAAAAAACCCCCGAAGGTCGGGGGTTTGGGAAGATTATGATTCAGGTAATATTTACTGCGCGTTGGCGTCAATCACATCGCGGATACGCGCTTTATACGTTTCCAGCTTCTGTGGTGTCATCATGCGGCGTTCATCATCCAGCACCACGCCGCCGACATCATCGGCAATGCGTTGGGCGGACTGCAGCATCAGCTTAAAGTTCTGATGCGCATCGCCGTAGGACGGCACCATCATAAAGATCGACACGCCCGGAGTGGTGAAATCAGACATGTTGTCCGGATTAAACGACCCCGGTTTAACCATATTCGCCAGGCTGAACAGCACCGGGCCACTGCCCGCCGGGTTCAGATGGCGGTGGAATATATTCATTTCGCCAAACTGGAAGCCGGCCTGCAGTACACCCTGCAGAAGTGCTTCACCGCTGATGCTGCCGCCGGCATGGGCGGAGACATGCAGAACCAGTACGGTCTCTTTACGACGGGCTTCTGCCTGCTTCGCCTCTGCGATCTCTTCATCTGACGGAGGCTGGACTGCCCCGGCCGCTGGTTGAGGCTGAGGCGGCTCTGGCGGTCTGCTAACCGACGGTGCCTGGCGCACGGGTTCAGCATGGCGTACGGGTTCAGGTGCCTCGTAATCCGGTTCCGGGGCGTGCTGAAACTCACCGCCAAACAGCGGATCGGATTCAGGTTGCTCATCGACCACAGGCTGATGACGCACCGGTTCCGAGGGATGGCGAGGTTTTGGCTGACGCGGTGGCTCATCCCCGGCATTAAATCCACCCAGGGAAGGCTCCGACGGCTCAGGCTGGCTGCGCTGGACACGCACTTCACCCACGCCCTCTTCCTCATCTTCGAACGCTTCTTCTCTGTCCTGCTTTAAACGCTTGTGCGGGCGATCGCGAAAAACAGATGAGCGCTCTTTACGGCTGGTCCACAAGCCGTGAAGGAGAAGCGCTATTATGGCGATCGCGCCAACAACGATTAATATCAGACGCAAATCCTGCATCATTGTATTCTCTGTTGTTCCAATACCTTGCCACCGCGGCAAACTTTATCCTCTAACTGTATTTGCCCAGGTACACAAGTGCAAGTCTGTGCAGTATTTTCTGACAAATATCCCGCTATGAGGACGCTTTTTTGCTGTTTTTTCGCTCAAACCCCCTCTGGTAAGGAAAAAAAGCTGAGTTATGATACCCCCTGCCTGCCCGTTTAATGGAGAAAAGCAGTACATGTCACTTCACAATTCTGACCCGTCACACAATGGCGTCCACTTTTTTGCCCGGGGATGGAAGCTGATCATGCTTCCCGGCATCCGGCGTTTTGTGCTGCTCCCCCTGCTGGTCAACATCATTCTGATGGGCGGTGCCTTTATCTGGCTGTTTGACCGTCTGGGACACTGGATACCGCAAATGATGGCGATGATCCCCGGCTGGTTGCAGTGGCTCGGCTATCTGATCTGGCCGCTAACGGTCCTGTCGATTATTTTAGTCTTCAGCTATTTTTTCTCCACTATCGCTAACTGGATAGCCGCCCCTTTTTGTGGCCTGCTCTCTGAACAACTCGAAGGTCGCCTGACCGGCAAACCGCTGCCCGATAACGGCTGGAGCGGCCTGGTAAAAGACCTGCCGCGTATCATGAAACGTGAGTGGCAAAAGCTGGCCTGGTATCTGCCGCGGGCGCTGGTACTGCTGCTACTCTATTTTGTGCCCGGATTTGGTCAGACGGTGGCCCCGGTGCTGTGGTTCCTGTTCAGCGCGTGGATGCTGTCGATTCAGTACTGTGACTTCCCCTTTGATAATCACAAAGTCAGCTTCCGGGACATGCGTACCGCACTGCGACAGAACAAAACGGAACATATGCAGTTCGGTGCTCTGGTCAGCCTGTTCACCATGATTCCGCTGCTGAATCTGGTCATTATGCCCGTTGCCGTCTGCGGCGCGACGGCGATGTGGGTAGAAAAATATCGTCCGCAGCTGGCGCTGAACCGATAGAACACGCACAGCGGGTCGTGCCTGGCGACCCGCTCCCTCTCAAATCCCGCAGCGGCATCGTGAATTTCGCATTGATGCCCCCGTCATTTCTGGCTTATGCCATTTCGTCAGGCCTTATTTCAGCAGAACATATCTATATACGATTTCTTCACTTCACTGGCTAAATGAACAAGGTATGCTCTAAGCGTTGCCAATATTTCATACAGTTAAGGACGGGCTATGAGTAAGATCTATGAAGACAACTCTTTAACAATCGGTCATACGCCGCTGGTTCGACTGAACCGCATCGGTAATGGACGCATTCTGGCAAAAGTGGAGTCGCGTAACCCTAGCTTCAGTGTCAAATGCCGTATCGGTGCCAATATGATTTGGGACGCAGAGAAACGCGGGATCCTGAAGCCGGGTATTGAGCTGGTCGAACCCACCAGCGGTAACACCGGTATTGCGCTGGCCTATGTCGCCGCCGCACGCGGTTATAAGCTGACGCTGACGATGCCCGAAACCATGAGCGTGGAGCGCCGTAAGCTGCTGAAAGCGCTGGGCGCAAACCTGGTGCTGACGGAAGGGGCCAAAGGCATGAAAGGCGCCATCAGCAAAGCAGAAGAGATTGTGGCCGGCGATCCTGATCGGTTTGTTCTGCTGCAGCAGTTCAGCAACCCGGCTAACCCGGAAATCCATGAAAAGACCACTGGCCCTGAAATCTGGGAAGACACCGATGGTGAGGTCGATGTGTTTATCGCTGGTGTGGGTACGGGTGGAACGCTAACCGGCGTCAGCCGCTACATCAAAAATACGCAAGGTAAAAAAGCGCTGATTACCGTCGCGGTCGAACCGACCGACTCTCCGGTGATTGCCCAGGCGATTGCCGGTGAAGAAATTAAGCCCGGCCCGCATAAGATTCAGGGTATTGGTGCCGGTTTTATCCCTGGCAACCTCGATCTCAACCTGGTTGACCGCGTGGTGGCTATCTCCAATGAAGAGGCCATTTTAACCGCACGTCGCCTGATGGAAGAAGAAGGGATTCTGGCCGGTATCTCTTCCGGTGCTGCCGTCGCTGCCGCCTTAAAACTGCAGGAAGATGAGGCTTTCGCTAATAAAAATATCGTCGTGATCCTCCCCTCTTCCGGCGAACGCTATCTCTCCACCGCCCTGTTTGCCGATCTGTTCACTGAAAAAGAACTGCAACAGTAGTGCCAGAAAGCCGAAATTGTCTGAAAAAGCACCCGTGCGGGTGCTTTTTTGTGGGCTGCTTCAAACTTTTACCACCCTACCGATTGATTTTACCCTCTGGTGTCTGGTATTTAAGCTGCCAATTATTTCGATCCGTAAAATTAATCGCCGCGTGAACTGGATCAAGCTGAATCGATTTACTGGTTTGGCGCACAAAGAGAAATAGCGGCATAATGGGTAGTGGAAAAGAAAGAGGGAATTCCGCATTCATCCTCGATCTTCATTCCACCTTACCAGCGCATTTTTTGGCCAGTCTTTGTACCATGCCAGCGCGACTCACTACAGGCTAAAGTTCAGCCACCAGGCTAGACTTTAGATCAATAACACCAAACCAAATTAAGTTGGGGAAACATAATGTTCCAGCAAGAAGTCACCATTACCGCACCAAATGGCCTGCACACTCGTCCAGCCGCTCAGTTCGTAAAAGAAGCCAAAGCTTTTGCTTCAGAAATCACCGTGACCTCTAACGGTAAATCTGCCAGCGCGAAGAGCCTGTTCAAGTTGCAGACTCTGGGTCTGACTCAGGGGACCGTCGTCACGCTGTCAGCTGAAGGCGAAGATGAGCAGAAAGCCGTTGAGCATCTGGTTAAACTGATGGCGGAGCTGGAGTAATCCACTCGCATTCCAGCTTGTCCAGCGACGTGTTTCCGGACATAAGTAAGCAATATTGATCGCGAACAGTACGTTCGCGATGTTGTTTTCGTAAAGTAGCCAAAAACTGACGAAACAAACGGTATGCACTTTCCGGCTCGCTGAGTGGATTAACCGATGCAGTCATCCGCGGTTCTCCGCCTCAGATGATTTTCAAAGAAAGAAAAGGTAGGGTTATGATTTCAGGCATTTTAGCATCACCGGGTATCGCTTTCGGCAAGGCGCTTCTGCTGAAAGAAGATGAGATAATCATCAACCGGAAAAAGATTTCTGCCGACCAGGTCGATCAGGAAGTTCAACGTTTTCTTGATGGTCGTAAAAAAGCTGCCGTGCAGCTTGAAGCGATCAAAATCAAAGCCGGGGAAACCTTCGGTGAAGAGAAAGAAGCGATCTTCGAAGGGCATATTATGCTGCTGGAAGATGAAGAACTGGAGCAGGAAATCATCGCCCTGATCAAAGACGAGCATGCCACTGCGGATGCTGCTGCCTTTTCTGTGATTGAAGGTCAGGCTAAGGCACTGGAAGAACTCGATGACGAGTATCTGAAAGAACGTGCTGCCGACGTACGTGATATCGGCAAACGCCTGCTGCAAAACATTCTTGGCCTGCATATTGTTGATCTCAGCGCCATCAATGAAGAAGTCCTGCTGATTGCGAAAGATCTGACCCCGTCAGAAACGGCACAGCTGAACCTGAACAAAGTGCTGGGCTTTATCACCGATATCGGTGGCCGCACTTCGCACACCTCGATCATGGCGCGCTCTCTCGAACTGCCTGCTATCGTCGGTACTGGTGATGTGACCAGCCAGGTCAAAAATGATGATTTCCTGATCCTCGATGGCGTCAATAATCAGGTGTACGTTAACCCGACTGCTGAAAAAATCGAAGAGCTGAAAGCCGTAGCCCATCAGTACCTCAGCGAGAAAAACGAGCTGGCGAAACTGAAAGACCTGCCGGCAATCACCCTCGACGGCCATCAGGTAGAAGTGTGCGCGAACATCGGTACCGTGCGCGACGTCGCCGGTGCAGAACGTAACGGCGCTGAAGGTGTCGGCCTGTACCGCACTGAATTCCTGTTTATGGATCGTGAATCCCTGCCGACGGAAGACGAGCAGTTCCAGGCTTACAAAGCTGTTGCTGAAGCCGTCGGTGCGCAGGCCGTGATTGTCCGCACCATGGACATCGGCGGTGACAAAGACCTGCCGTACATGAACCTGCCGAAAGAAGATAACCCGTTCCTTGGCTGGCGTGCGATCCGTATCGCCATGGACCGTCCTGAAATTCTCCACGCCCAGCTGCGTGCCATCCTGCGTGCTTCTGCATTCGGTAAACTGCGTATCATGTTCCCAATGATTATCGCCGTTGAGGAAGTTCGCTTCCTGAAAGCCGAACTGGAAACGCTGAAAGCGCAGCTGCGCGAAGAAGGCAAAGCCTTCGACGAAAGCATTGAAGTGGGCATTATGGTGGAAACACCGGCCTCAGCCGTCATTGCTCACCACCTGGCGAAAGAAGTTGATTTCTTCAGTATTGGGACAAACGACCTGACGCAGTATACTCTGGCAGTTGACCGTGGTAATGACCTGATCTCCCATCTCTACAACCCAATGTCTCCTTCCGTACTGACGCTGATCAAGCAGGTTATTGATGCTTCTCATGCCGAAGGTAAATGGACTGGCATGTGCGGTGAGCTGGCAGGCGACGAACGTGCTACACTACTGTTATTGGGAATGGGGCTGGACGAATTCAGCATGAGTGCCATTTCTATTCCACGCATCAAGAAAATTATTCGTAATACGAATTTTGAAGATGCGAAGGCATTGGCAGAGCAGGCTCTTGCTCAACCTACAGCGGACGAGTTGATGAACCTGGTCAATAAGTTCATTGAAGAAAAAACACTCTGCTGAGTTAGAGACACGCTGGCCCAAAATTACTGCTTAGGAGAAGAACATGGGTTTGTTTTCAAAACTTTTTGGCGATAAGTCTGATTCCGCATCAGGCACTATCGAGATCGTAGCCCCCCTGTCGGGTGAAATCGTCAATATCGAAGACGTGCCGGATGTGGTGTTTGCAGAGAAAATTGTTGGCGACGGTATCGCTATCAAACCCACCGGCAATAAAATGGTTGCGCCGGTCGATGGTACCATTGGCAAAATTTTCGAAACCAACCATGCTTTTTCCATTGAGTCAGACAACGGCATTGAGCTGTTTGTCCACTTCGGGATTGATACGGTTGAGCTGAAAGGCGAAGGCTTTAAGCGCATCGCTGAAGAAGGTCAGAAAGTCAAAAAAGGCGACGTGGTCATCGAGTTTGATCTGGCGCTGCTGGAAGAGAAAGCAAAATCAACGCTGACCCCAGTGGTGATCTCTAATATGGATGAGATCAAAGAGCTGGTGAAGCTGACGGGTAATGTTGTCGTGGGTGAAACTCCGGTTATCCGCATCAAGAAGTAACAGCGACCCTCGTTAAAAAGCCCTCTGATGATGTCAGGGGGCTTTTTTTTTGCCTGAATAAGGGAATTACAGGGTTAACGCATCAAGCAGGGTAAAGGGGGCCTGTGGCCCCTCCTCGAGGGCCAGCTGACGTTCCAGGTGATGCAAGTGCTCATCCATAATCGCCTGCGCGCGGGCGACCGCACCGGCCCTCAGCGCGGTGACCACGGCAAGGTGTTCATCACACTGGCATGCTGGCGTTTCATTACGCTGGTACAGGGCGACTATCAGCGAGCTGCGCACCATCAGGTTATCGAGCATTTCACTCAGCACCCTGTTGTCGCTAATCCGGGCCAGCAGCAGGTGGAAATGACTGAGAACCCGGATGATATCACGGCGATCGTTTCCCGCGATCGCCTCCCGCTCTGCCTGAAGATGGGCCTCCAGCTCCTGTTCATAGCTTGCCATCTTTTCAACGCTGATGCCGGCCAGCATCGCGCGCTCTAACGCCCGACGGGCGATAAACACTTCGCGCGCCTCACGCGCCTCAGGCTGTGCCACTTTGGCACCGCGATTTGGGGAAATGGTGACAATGTGCTGCAATGCCAGCCGCTGAAGGGCCGCCTGCACGTGGTTACGGTTGGCCGACAGCACCTCCACAATCTGCGCTTCCACCAGGCGGGTACCGGGCGCCAGCCTGCGCTGTGCAATCGCCGTCGACAGCGCATCGACAATACGCTGAATTTCCTGCTGTCTGGCGCTGGACACACCGTTCATCTCTTACCTCAATTAATTACCCAACCGCTAATGCTGGAATTTACACCACCCAATGGGGTAAACGGAGGGTGAGTTCCAGCCCACCATCGCGCGCATTAGCTGCACTGACCTCCCCCTGATGGGCAATCACCACTTTACGCACGATGGACAAACCCAGCCCATAGCCTTTACCCGACAGGGGCGAATTAACGCGGACAAAGGGATCAAAAATACTGGAAAGCTTGTCAGCTTCCACCCCGGGACCAAAATCACGCACGCCGATCACCAGCCAGCCCTGCTCCTGACGCAGGCTGATAACGACCTGTTGACCAAGAACGGAAAAGCGCAGCGCGTTGCGTATAACGTTTTCCACGGCAGAACGGATCAGGTTCGCCTCCCCCTTCACAGTGTAATCCTGCTGTTCATCGGCGTTAAGCACGATCTCCACTCCGGGAACCTGAGCTTCGTAACGCGCATCATTGACAACGGCCTTCAGCAGTCCCAGCAGGTCGAAATACTGCTCATCCGGCAGAGCCTGATGCTCGGCCCGCGATAAGGTGAGTAATTCGCCGATCATCTTATCGAGGCGACGCGCCTCCTCATCAATGCGGTCAAGCGAGGCGCCAACAGACTCTGGCGTCTGACGTGCCAGCCCCGTCGCCAGCTGCAGGCGTGCAAGCGGGGACCGCAGCTCGTGGGACACATCATGGAGCAGCTCTTCACGCGCTTTCACCAGCACCGAGAGGCGTTCTACCATGGCATCGAAATCCCGCGCCACCATGGAAAACTCATCATGCCGGCGGCGCAACTGAGGGAATAACCGGACAGAAAGATCCCCTTTAGATACCCGGGCAAAACCGGCACGCAACTGGCGCATCGGGCGCGTCAGATTCCAGGCAAGGAACAGGCTGAAGAGTAGCCCGCACACCGCTCCGACGATAAAGAGAGGTTCCGGCATATTGAGAATACTGCGCGGATGCCCCTCCATCCTGCTGTCAGCACGCAGACCGGCCACATCGTATTGCAACTGATAATGGCGGCCATCGGCACCGGTCACCCATTCTGTCACTTCTTTTGGGAACGCACCGGGCGCGAGATCGCGATTTAAATCATCACGAGGCTCCACTTTCTGAGGCGGGCTGGTCACCTGCCTGACGGAAAAAAAACGCCGATCGCTGGGGGGCCAGTCCACCATCATATCGTTCAGTGCTTCCAGCCCGCCGCGCTGCAGTACCGATACCGCCGAGGTCATCTGCAGGTTGACAATGCGTTTTGTCGCCCTGTTTTCAGGGGGCTCATGGTGTTTGCCATACAGGCTAAAACCCAACCAGAGCAGCTGGGTAATCACAATATAGGTCAGCCAGAAACCCAGCAGAATTTTCCAGAAAAGAAACCCACGAAACCCGGTTTTCATCGGATACGGTAACCAATGCTGCGTACCGTTTCGATAGTGATGGTCTCGTGCGTCAGTGCCGCCAGTTTCTGGCGAATATTACTGATATGCACGTCGACACTGCGATCGTAGGCTTCACGTGGCCGCCCGAGGCCTTTCTCCGACAGTTCATCTTTCGACACCACGCGGTCAGGCGAACGCAGCAACAGATCCAGCAGGTTAAACTCAGAAGCGGTCAGGTCAAACGGTGTTTTCTGCCATTCACTAACGCGAGTGGCCGGGTTCAGCGTCAGCGCCCCCCAGCTAACGACCGCATTATTCTCCGCCACCACCGGTTGCTCTTCCACGCGTCGCAGCACTGCACGCAGCCGCGCCACCAGCTCTCGCGGGTAGCAGGGCTTAGGCATATAATCATCGGCCCCCATTTCCAGTCCGATGACCCGGTCGATATTATCGCCCTTCGCCGTCAGCATGATGACCGGCAGGCGCCCCTGCTGGCGCACCTGACGCAGCACATCGATGCCGCTCATGTCGGGCAGCATAATATCAAGGATCATCGCGCTGTAGCCGCCGGAGAGCGCCCCTTCTACCCCCGCCTTCCCCGTTAACACCAGTGAAGCATCAAAGCCTTCGGCAATCAGGTACTCACTGAGCATGGTGCCCAGTTCGAGGTCGTCATCGACCAGTAAAATTTTCATACAGGATCTCTCAATGGTATTGCCGCTATTTTCGCCTGTTCCGGACGACTTCGCAGCCGCTTTTACCCAATCCTTACAGTCTACTCAACGACGGGGGAAAGTGTCAGGGCGGATTAGAGAGGGTCAGCGGCAGAAGGTTCCACCGCTGAAACAGATAAGGGGGATCAGTAGACGCCGGTGGAGAGATAGCGATCGCCACGATCGCAGACGATGGCCACAATAATGCTGCCGGGATGCGCTTCAGCGATGCGCAGCGCACCCGCTACGGCACCACCGGAGCTGACGCCACAGAAGATCCCTTCGCGCCGTGCGAGCTGCCGCATAGTCTGCTCTGCGTCCTGCTGGGACATATCCATCACCTGATCCACCAACTCCGGACGGAAAATACCCGGCAGATAGGCCGCTGGCCAGCGACGAATACCGGGGATGCTGCTGCCTTCTGAAGGCTGCAGACCGACAATCTTTATCGTCTGATCCTGTTCTTTCAGGTAGTGCCCGACGCCAGTAATGGTGCCCGTGGTACCCATGCTGGAAACGAAATGGGTCAGGCGCCCTGCCGTCTGTTGCCAGATCTCCGGTCCGGTGGTCAGATAATGCCCCAGCGGATTATCCGGGTTATTGAACTGATCCAGCACTTTTCCCTCACCCCGTGCCGCCATCTCCTTCGCCAGGTCGCGCGCCCCTTCCATTCCCTGCTCGCGGCTCACCAGGATCAGCTCTGCCCCGTAGGCACGCATGGCAGCCTGCCGCTCAATGCTCATATTGTCCGGCATCAGCAGTTTTAAGACATAACCCTTCATGGCGGCGATCATCGCCAGCGCAATACCCGTGTTACCGCTGGTCGCTTCGATCAACACGTCGCCGGGGTGAATTTCCCCGCGCAGCTCTGCCTGCTGGATCATCGACAGCGCTGCGCGATCTTTCACCGAGCCGGCCGGATTATTGCCTTCCAGCTTCAGCCAGATCTCGCTGCCGTTGGCGGGCGTCAGGCGCTGCAGCCTGATCAGCGGCGTATTGCCGATGGTATTTTCGAGTGTGGTCAAGATGTGGTTCCCGGCATGAAATGGCAAAGGGCCGGAAAACCCGACCCCTTGTTGGCAAAATACTGTCAGAGAAAAATATCAGGCACTTTGCGCAAAGGCAACAGGCCGTAATGGCGTTGTCCCGTTGTAGAGGCGGGCATGTTGCAGACCCAGGAACAGACGTTCGCCCCGGATGGGTGCCACCTGGTCACCATCCATCACCACCGTCACTGGCTCTCCGCTCCAGTCGGCGGGCACCACCACCAGCTGCCAGTAGTGGCCGCGCGGGCTGACTTCCAGCACCTGCGCTGGCAGCGGCGTTTCAAGGCTGCTCTGACGGCTGACGTCAATTTCCCACGGCCGCAGGAACAGTTCCACCGCGCCCTGATGCGCCGGGGCATAGCCCAGCGGCCAGTGATGGGCACCGACGTGGAACTGGGAGCCATGCACTTCCCCATCAAAGCGGTTTACCTCGCCCAGGAACTCCAGTACAAAGCGGGTGGCCGGATCGCGCCAGACATCATCCGGGGTACCGACCTGCTCTATATTCCCCTGGCTCATCACCACGACGCGATCAGCGACTTCCATCGCCTCTTCCTGATCGTGGGTGACAAACACGCTGGTAAATTTCAACTCTTCATGCAGCTGACGCAGCCAGCGGCGCAGCTCTTTTCGCACCTGAGCATCCAGCGCGCCAAAAGGTTCATCCAGCAGCAGGATCTGCGGTTCTACCGCCAGCGCACGCGCCAGGGCAACACGCTGCTTCTGTCCACCGGAAAGCTGTGCCGGGAAACGGCCCGCCAGATGGCCCAGCTGCACCATCTCCAGCAGGCGCGTCACCTTCTGTTTAATCTCGGCGGAAGAGGGGCGTTCGCGCCGTGGCAGCACCGTCAGGCCAAAGGCAATATTGTCGAAAACGGTCATATGGCGGAACAGCGCATAGTGCTGAAAAACAAAGCCCACCTGACGGTCACGGGCATGAACCCGGCTCACATCCTTACCGTGGAAGCTCAGGCGTCCGCTGTTCTGGTTTTCCAGCCCGGCGATAATACGCAGCAGCGTGGTTTTCCCGGAGCCGGATGGCCCCAGCAGCGCGACCATTTGTCCGGAAGGGATATCCAGAGAAATATCGTTCAGGACTTTGGTCCTGCCGAAGGATTTATTGATACGACTGATTTCAATGCTCATGGTTCCCCTCCTGTTGCAGACGCTTGCTCTGGCTTTCTAACCGCCACTGCACTGCACTCTTTAAAAACAACGTGACGATGGCCATCAGGGTCAGCAGCGCGGCGGCGGTAAAGGCCCCGACGGTGTTGTAATCCTGATGCAGCAATTCAACCTGCAACGGCAGCGTATAGGTTTCACCGCGAATCGATCCGGACACCACCGATACGGCACCAAACTCACCGATGGCGCGGGCATTAGTCAGGACGATGCCGTACAGCAGCGCCCAGCGGATATTGGGTAACGTCACGCGCCAGAACATCTTCCAGCCCGACGCCCCCAGCAGAACGGCGGCTTCATCCTCGTGGCTGCCCTGACTTAACATCACCGGCACCAGTTCCCGCACAACAAACGGACAGGTGACGAAAATGGTCACCATCGCCATTCCCGGCCACGAGAACATCAGCTGGATATTGTGCGCATCCAGCCAGCCCCCGGCAGACCCGTTGACGCCCCAGAAAAGCAGGTACATCAGGCCCGCCACCACCGGCGACACGGCGAAAGGAATATCAAACAGCGTCAGCAGCAGCTGACGCCCGGGAAAGGTAAAGCGCGTGACCAGCCAGGCCAGCAACGTACCAAACACTAGGTTAACCGGCACCGTAATCAGCGCGATCAGCACGGTCAGCCAGATGGAGTGCAACATATCTGAATCGCCCAGGTTGGCGAAGGTGGCCATCAACCCTTCAGAGAGGGCTGCGGTGAAAATCGCCACCAGGGGGATCACCAGCAGCAGCAGGGAGATCAGCATACCGAGGCCAATCAGCAGCCATTTTCCCCACTGGACACGGGCGCGTCCGCTGCCCCGCAAATCGGTAACATCAGCCATTAGTGACCTCCAATACGACGGCCAAAGCGGCTCTGTAGGGTATTTATCGCAAACAGGAGCAGCAGGGAAGCGGCCAGGATCACCGAGGCGATCGCACTGGCCGCCGGATAGTCAAACTCCTGCAGGCGCACGAAAATCATCAGCGAGGTCACTTCCGTCTTCCAGGCAATATTCCCGGCAATAAAAATCACCGCGCCAAACTCGCCCAGGCTGCGGGTAAACGACAGCGCCGTTCCGGCCAGCAGCGCCGGGCCGACTTCCGGCAGGATCACGCGGCGGAAGCTCTGCCACGGCGTTGCCCCCAGGGTTTCAGCCGCCTCTTCATATTCCGGCCCCAGCTCTTCCAGTACCGGCTGGACGGTGCGAACCACAAAAGGAATGCTGGTAAAGGCCATCGCGACGGCAATACCCAGCCAGGTATAGGAGACTTTGATGCCAAACTGGGCCAGCCATTCGCCGTACCAGCCGTTCACCGAGAACAGACCCGCCAGCGTCAGGCCGGCTACCGCCGTCGGCAGTGCAAACGGCAGGTCCATCAGGCCATCAAGTAACGTACGCCCCGGAAAGCGATAACGCGTCAGGATCCACGCCATCAGCATCCCGAATACCGCATTAAAGACAGAGGCCACCCCTGCCGCCAGCAGCGTCACCTCATAGGCGGCCATAACCTGTGGATTAGTGACCACCTCCCAGTACTGTGCCAGGGTCATCTGCGACAGCTGCATCAGCAGCGCGCTGATCGGCAGCAGCAGAATCAGACAGGTGAAGAAAAGGCTGCTGCCTAGGCTGATACCAAACCCGGGCAGAACACGTTTACTGCTTGCTGAAAACATCACTACCGCCCCGCCGCTAACAACTTATCCAGTTCGCCACCGCTGACGAAATGGGTTTTCATCACCTGATCCCAGCTGCCAAACTCATCGTCCACGCGGAACAGCTCCGTCTGAGGAAAACGATCTTTCTGCTGTGCCATCATCTTCGGGTTGTTTACCCGATAGTAGAACTGGGTGATGATTTGCTGCGCAGCCGGAGTATAGAGATAATTCAGATAGGCCTTAGCAGCCTCTTCGGTGTGGTTACTGGCGACATTTTTATCCACCCAGGCCACCGGAAACTCGGCCAGGATATTGGTTTTTGGCACGATCACTTCATAGCCGTCTTTGGCGTACTGCTGACGGATGGTGTTCACCTCCGACTCAAAGCTGATCAGCACATCGCCCAGGCCGCGCTCGACAAACGTCGTGGTGGCCCCGCGCCCGCCGGTATCAAAGACTTCAACGTTTTTCAGAAACTGCGTCATCTGCTGTTCCGTTTTCGCCTTATCTTTACCATCGGCGCGGTCGAAGGCGCCCCAGGCTGCCAGATAGGTATAGCGGGCATTGCCTGAGGTTTTGGGATTCGGGAAAATCAGTTTCACATCGTCACGTACCAAATCGCTCCAGTCATGGATGTTCTTCGGGTTACCCTTGCGCACCAGGAACGCCATGGTGGAGTAGAACGGTGAACTGGCATTTGGCAGGCGCTGCTGCCAGTCGGCCGGGATCAGCTTGCCTTTATCATGCAATACCTGGACATCGGTCACCTGGTTATAGGTCACCACGTCGGCTTTCAGCCCCTGCAGAATAGCCAGCGCCTGTTTCGATGATCCGGCATGCGACTGCTTAATGGTCAGCGTGTCGCCGGGATGCTGCTGCGCCCACTGCTGTTCAAACGGTGCGTTCAGGGCGGTAAACAGCTCGCGCGAGACGTCATACGAGCTGTTTAACAGCTCAGTGGCCTGCGCGCCGGAACTCAGCAGTAACGCCAGCGCGGAGGCTGATACGAATTTTTTTACCGTTGGTAACGTCATTATGCACCCTGAGAGAATCACCGGCTCACCGGCCTGAAGTCTGTTCAGTTTATTTATAACCAGGGTAAAAGCTGTAACGGTTTTATATACCGTTTGGTGCTTTGCAAGCAGAAAACGCTATAAGGATGTGGAATTGAATATGCAGCGGGCGGGATAAAAAGCTTAACCGTCGGAGAAAGGCCTGCATCACGGCTGGCGCTTCCCCTGCACACGGGGCGGGCAGGAAAAAGGCCCGCCCCTGCCGGGATGCTGCGTGGTGGTCGGCCTACGCAGAGGTCGACCCGGCGCTGAATGCCAGTGCGGCAAGCTGCGCCAGTGACGGGGCATAAAAATAACTGCCGCTGACCGGTTTGGTAAACCGCAGCATGGCATCAAATTTACCGTCGGTTTCGCCAAACATACTTAACAACTGCTGTTCAATATTATGCAGCGTGGCGCAGTAGGCGAGAAAAAACAGGCCGTGGGTGCCGCTGGCCGTGCCATAGGGCAGGCTCTGGCGCAGAATTTTCAGCCCTCTGCCGTCCTCTTTCAGATCGACACGCGCCACATGCGACGTTGCCGGACGCGCGTCGCCTTCCAGCTCTTCATTACTCTCTTTGGTACGGCCTATTATCTGCTCCTGCTTCGCCACCGGAAGGCGGTTAAACATCACCAGATTATGCTGCCAGCGCTGGCTGAAGACATAACTTCCTCCGGCATTGTCGCCGCTGGCAATAATCGCCACCGTCTCGCGCTGCCCGCCCTGCGGGTTTTCAGTGCCGTCGACAAAACCACTCAGGTCACGATCTTCCGTCCAGCGAAAGCCGTGGGTTTCTTCCACAATGCGGATGGCACCGCCAAACGCCGCCAGGGCGGCCTGTGCCAGGCTGAAGTTCACATCATGGCGTAATGACTGAATATGGATCAGCAGGTCGCGCTGGGTGGCCGGTGCCATCCCTTTACCCAGCGGCTGAAAGTCCTTCAGTTCAGCACAGCGATGGCCCGGGCAGAGGTCATTCCACAGGGCCTGACCAAAGGCTAAAACGGCCCCCAGCCCGGCATCAGGATAGCGCTGTTGCAGCGCTTCCAGCTGTTGCAGAAAACGATGGCTGCCGTCGCGCACAGCGGCAAGATCGCCTGTGGCCATGGCTTCAAGATAGATAGCAAAACGGCGGTGTTCTAATAAAATACCGCTCTGGAAAGGGGACATGCTGCATTCTCCTGGCAATCAGGTAAGTTCCGATCGATTTTTCAGAACAGGATACCTCAACCCACCGCCAGGAGTGTGTTCAAACGCATGTTTTCTGTGGTCTTTACATGCCGCGCGCTAGCGCCGCCAAATCATTTTGCTCAACGTCCACGCTTTCAGCGTGTCATCAGACGGCATCAGACCCTGTGGGCCGTGCCAGTCACCGCTGAATACAAAGCTGATGTGCTGGCTGCCAGGGGCTTTACACTCCACACCGTCACTGTCCGCACCATGACCTTTCTCACAGGCGCCAAAGGCTTTACTGTACAGCTCACTGAATTTCGTGCCGAGCCTGACGCCGTTTTCGGTGGTGACATCGCTGTCCGTCACCTCGATACGGTTAACGGTGGTGTCCCCTGTCAGCTCTACTTTTTGTTGCTTCTCACTGTCCACGCCCTGCCAGAAGTGCTCAATCGTCCCGTCAGTGGTACGCATCCCCTGCCGCAGATGATAATTATTACCCAGGGCATCGTTCAGCACGTCACGCTGCATCAGGGTAGTGCTGTTGACTTCACCCAGACCACGTTCCGAGAGGGTCAGCGAAGAGCCAAACCAGTGCGTCGGTGACAGGCTGGACCAGGACCAGGAGATCGGGTTCCACCAGGTGGAGGATGAGTCGCTGCGTGGCGCTTCAGAAGAGGAACCGGCACAGCCAGCCAGAAGTAATGTGGCGATCAACAGCGCCGGGCGAATAGTTTTCATGACAACTCCAGTGGATGAACAGGGTCCTTGCTTACCTGCTTGGAGTGCCGGCAGGCAAAAAAGTTTTATTTAATGATTTTTAGCCGGATCGAAGCAGTCTGACAGCCGGCGATAAAAAAGCAGCGCCATCAGCGCCAGACCATCCGCAAAGCTCACCAGCAGCAGCAACTCTGTCGTCGGGTCCTCCTCCTGCCACTGCATCACCAGCTGCGCAATCAGGGTGATCACCAGCGTCAGCACCAGTACCCAGCGCCATGCCTGCCACAGGCGCGGCAGGCGCTGCCGGTAGCCAGTCAGCAACAACCCGACAGCCGCCGGGATCCCGAAAACCAGCCCCAGCCAGAACGTGTGGTTATCCGGGTAAAACAGTGCCAGCAGGTCTGAACCCTGCTGCCGCGATGCTCCGGCTATCACAAACAGCACCCAGGTGCGGGCCTGCAACAGCAGGATGGCCCAAAAGCTTAGCGGCAGGCGCAGCTGGCCTTTCGCATCGTAATCATCAGGGGAATAGGACAACGTCGTCACTCAGTACTCGCGGTCTTCAATCAGGCGCTTGCCTAACAGCTGGCTGTCCTGCGTTTCATACTCCAGCTTTTCGTAAAAACCGATGACGGCATCGTTCTCTTCCCGCACCATCACGTTGATCTTCGGACAGCCCCGGGCAATCAGTTTTTTCTCCAGGCGATTAATCAGTGCATTAGCAAAGCCACGCCCCTGATAATCCGGATGCACGCCCAGGTAGTAGGCCGACCCGCGATGCCCGTCGTATCCGCCCATCAGCGTGCCGACGATTTCCCCGCCCACCACCGCGACCATGAAAAGGTCCGGATCGTGGTTCAGCTTGCGCTCGATATCCATTTCGGGATCGTTCCATGGCCGTAACAAATCGCAACGCTCCCAAAGCGTCATTACTTCTTCAAAATCATCTTGCCGGAATGCGCGGATTTCCATGGAGTTTGCCCTGTGGTTAAGCATAATTTGCTGATTATCACGCATTCTTCTGCGGGTGCAAGTCCGTTCGCCCGCCTGGCAGAAAAAAAACGCAGGAAGAGGGATTATTGTCCTGAAATACATGGAAAAAGCCTGCAATAGTTCCCTCCTCGCCGCCGACCCGTTGTTACGATATAACAATAAGCACTTTTTGCCCCCAGGATCTGCCATGAAGAAATTAACCCACCTGACGCCGCTGACCACCCGCCGCCAGCTATTGCTTTCCGGCCTGGCACTTGCGCTGCTGACCAGTGGCCCGGCGCGGGCCGCAGAGGAAGACGCGACCCTGCGTATCCGTTCCCGCCCGCCTAAGCTATCCAGTCCCCCGCCGCCACGTCCCGCCAGCGGTAAACGTATTGTGATGATTGATCCGGGGCACGGCGGCATTGATTCCGGCGCGGTGGGTCATGAGGGGTCAGAAGAGAAACATGTGGTTCTGGAGATTGCTCAGCACATCCGTCATCTGCTCAGCGAACACCCCCGTATTGAGGTTCGCCTGACGCGGGAAAGCGACCACTTTATTCCGCTGGGTGAACGCGTGGAAATTGCCCATCAGCACGGGGCCGATCTGTTTATGTCGGTGCATGCTGACGGCTTTACCAGCCCGACCGCCAACGGTGCCTCCGTCTTTGCTCTGTCCAATCGTGGCGCCAGCAGCACCATGGCCCGCTATCTTTCGCAGCGGGAAAATGCGGCCGATGAGGTGGGCGGCGTCAGGGCGGCGGCTAAGGATCACTATCTGCAACAGGTGCTGTTTGACCTGGTGCAGACCGATACCATTAAAAACAGTCTGATCCTCGGCAAACACGTGCTGGGACAGATTCGTCCGGTTCATCATCTGCACAGCCAGCATACTGAACAGGCCGCATTCGCGGTGCTGAAATCCCCCTCGATCCCGTCAGTGCTGGTGGAAACCTCCTTCATTACCAACCCCGCCGAAGAAAAACTGCTCGGCACCACGGCTTTTCGTCAGAAGATTGCCGGGGCGATTGCCGACGGTATCGTCAGCTTTTTTGACGAGTACGATGCCACCCGGCGTATGGGCTGAATGAACAGGGTAAAACCGGGAGACGCCAGGCCGCTGATACGCTGGCTGCCACTCGAATTCTTTTGGGTATATAATCCCCGCGTCTTTTAGTCACAGGATTTTTTTATGAACGCACCGGATATCGCCCAGGTAAAACAGTTTTTGCTCAACCTTCAGGATGACATCTGTCGCAAGCTGGCGCAGGCCGATGGCGAAGCCCAGTTTGCCGAAGACAGCTGGGAGCGCCCGGGCGGCGGCGGCGGACGCAGCCGCGTGCTGCGCCAGGGCCGGGTGTTCGAGCAGGCGGGCGTCAACTTCTCCCATGTCCACGGCGACGCCATGCCCGCCTCTGCCACCGCGCACCGTCCCGAGCTGGCCGGTCGCAGCTTTGAGGCGCTGGGCGTGTCGCTGGTGATCCACCCCGAGAATCCGTACATTCCGACCAGCCACGCCAACGTGCGTTTCTTTATTGCTGAAAAACCGGGTGCGGATCCGGTGTGGTGGTTCGGCGGTGGCTTTGATATGACGCCGTATTACGGCTTCGAAGAGGATGCCATTCACTGGCATCAGACTGCCGCCGATCTCTGTCAGCCGTTTGGCCAGGATGTCTATCCGCGCTATAAAAAATGGTGCGATGACTATTTCCACCTGAAACATCGCAACGAGCAGCGTGGCGTTGGCGGGCTGTTCTTTGACGACCTGAATACGCCTGACTTTGACCAGAGCTTCCGCTTTATGCAGGCGGTAGGAAACGGCTTTACCGACGCTTATCTGCCGATTGTTGAGCGCCGTAAAACCCTCACCTGGGGTGAACGTGAGCGCGACTTCCAGCTGTATCGTCGGGGCCGCTACGTCGAGTTTAATCTGGTATGGGATCGCGGCACGCTGTTCGGCCTGCAAACCGGGGGACGTACCGAGTCGATTCTGATGTCGATGCCGCCGCTGGTGCGCTGGGAATATGACTATCACCCGGAAGAAGGCAGCCCGGAAGCCGCACTTTATCGCGACTTCCTGCCAGTTAAGGCGTGGATATAAACAAGAACGCCGGGCAGATTGCCCGGCGTTTTGACTTACAGCGGTGCCGTCTGTGCCTCTACGACTGCCAGCGCGACCATATTGACGATGCGTCTGACCGATGAAATGGGGGTCAGCACATGTACCGGCTTCGCCATCCCCATCAGTACCGGCCCGACCGTCACCCCGTCTGAGCAGGAGACTCGCAGCAGGTTGTAGCTGATGCGTGCGGCTTCCACGTTCGGCATAATCAGGATATTTGCCGACCCTTTTAGCGGGCTGTCCGGCATCAAATCCTGGCGGATACTTTCAACCAGCGCGGCATCACCGTGCATCTCTCCGTCAATTTCCAGGTCAGGTGCCCGTGCTTTGACCAGCGCCAGCGTATCGCGCATTTTGCGTGCAGCCGGGGCATCTGATGCGCCAAAGCTGGAGTGAGAAAGTAAGGCGACTTTCGGCTCGATACCAAAACGACGTACCGTTTCGGCGGCCATCAGCGTCAGTTCGGCCAGCTGTTCCGGCGTGGGATCTTCGTTAACGTAGGTATCGGCAATAAAGGTATTGCCGCTCGGCAGCTCCAGCGCGTTCATCGCGCCGGCCACTTTGACATCCGGGCGGAAGCCAAACAGCTTTTCAACAATGTCGTAATGCTGGCGGTAATCCCCGACGGTACCGCAGATCAGTGCATCCGCCTCCCCCCGGTGAACCATAATCGCCCCGATCAGGGTCGGATTACCAATCACATCGCGCTGCGCCTGCTGGGGGGATACGCCGCGCCGCTTCATGATCTGGTAATACTCGTTCCAGTATTCTTTAAAACGGGGATCGGATTCGTTATTCACCACGTCAAAATCTTTACCGGCCTCAATTTTCAGCCCCAGCTTCTGCAGGCGCATCTCGATAACGCTCGGGCGGCCGATCAGGATCGGTTTTGCCAGCCCCAGCGTCACCAGTTCCTGGGTGGCGTGCAGGACGCGCGCCTCCTCCCCTTCGGCCAGCACCACGCGCTTCGGATCTTTTCGCGCCTGCGAGAACACCGGCTTCATAAACAGATTGGTTTTGTAGACGAACTCCATCAGCTTTTCGCGGTAGGCATCAAAGTCGGCGATCGGCCGTCGCGCCACACCGGAGTCCATCGCTGCCTTCGCCACCGCCGGCGCGATCTGCACGATCAGACGCGGGTCGAATGGTTTAGGGATCAGATAGTCCGGGCCAAACGACAGCTCCTGATCGTCATAGGCCGAGGCCACCACATCGCTCTGCTCTGCCAGCGCCAGCTCGGCGATAGCATGCACCGCCGCCAGCTTCATCTCTTCATTGATGGCGGTTGCCCCGACGTCCAGCGCCCCCCGGAAAATAAACGGGAAGCACAGCACGTTATTCACCTGGTTAGGGAAGTCAGAACGCCCGGTGCAGATAATGGCATCCGGGCGGACTTCTTTCGCCAGCGGCGGCAGGATTTCCGGCTCCGGGTTGGCCAGCGCGAGGATCAGCGGGTCGCGCGCCATGCTTTTCACCATCTCCTGCGTCATCACCTTCGGCCCGGAGCAGCCCAGGAAAATATCCGCTCCTTCAATCACTTCCAGCAGGGTGCGCCTGCCGCTGTCAACCACCGCATAGGCCGCTTTGGTCTCTGCCATCGGCGTTTCACGCCCCTGGTAAATCACCCCTTTAGAGTCACAGACCACGATATTGTGCTTCTGCATACCCAGCGCCACCAGCAGATTGAGGCAGGCGATTGCCGATGCCCCAGCCCCTGAAACCACCAGCCGCACGTCGGAAATACTTTTTTTCACCACCCGCAGGCCGTTCATCACGGCGGCGGTACAGATGATGGCCGTACCGTGCTGGTCGTCGTGAAACACCGGGATATTCATCCGCTCGCGCAGCTTCTTCTCAATATAAAAACACTCGGGGGCTTTGATATCCTCCAGGTTGATGCCGCCAAAGGTCGGCTCCAGCGCCGCGACCACCTCGATCAGTTTATCCGGATCCAGCTCATCCACTTCAATATCAAACACGTCGATACCGGCAAATTTCTTGAACAGTACCCCTTTCCCTTCCATCACCGGTTTACTGGCCAGCGCGCCGATGTTTCCCAGTCCCAGCACGGCCGTCCCATTGGAGATGACGGCGACCAGATTGGCGCGGGCGGTGTACTTATCAGCCGCCGAAGGATCGGCAGCGATCTCCAGACACGGCGCGGCGACGCCGGGAGAATAGGCCAGCGCCAGATCGCGCTGGGTGGCAAGGGGCTTGGTAGGGGAAACCTGAATTTTTCCGGGAACCGGGAATTGATGAAAATCGAGCGCACTCTGTTTTAACTGATCGTCCATTAGCAGGATCCTTTTTTATGTAGGGGTACAACTGCTCAGTATAGGAGGGCCGGACGGGTGAAAAACTTGAGGGAGTGCATAGTTTGGGGAAGAAAACGGGATGGGCTCATCGACACGGGACGACCGGAAAAAGGCATATCCCGCTTGGAATGCAGGGGCTGACCTTCATTCAGGGCCAGCCCACCATATCTTTATTTGGTCATACTCAACAGCGTGCGGATGTTCTGCGCCGTGGTGGCAATCATATCAATGGCCCCGGTGCGCAACGCGCCCAGCAGCGCCATGGCTTTGGTGTTCTCCGACGCAATGGCTATCACGCAGGGAATTTTGCGCAGCTCGTCGATGCTCAGACCAATGACCCGGTCGTTCATAACCGTATCCACATGCTGGCCCTGGGCATTAAAGAAGTCATAACCCGCCACATCACCAATCACCCCCTGATTCAGGCTGGCATCGATAATTTCGTGGGGGGTGAACCAGCCGAGCTTAACCATATAGCTGTTTTCATTCATATCGCCGATGCCCACCAGCGCCACGTCGGCCTTGCGTGCGCGGTCGAGCGTCTCTTTGATCGTGCCGTTTTGCATAAAGGCTTCTTTCAGCGCCCGGTTCTCAACGTAGGCCGGGGCATAAAGCGTTTCACTGATACCGCCAAACTTCTTCGCCAGACGGCGACTGATATGATCGGCATTGATGGCATCCCCGGGACGATGAGTGCCACCAATCCCGCTGATAAAATGGCAATTGCGCGTGGGGACACTGCCAGGATGGTCAGCGACAGCCGCAACGTTACGCCCCTGCCCCACGGCCACCACCGCATTATCCTTCAGCGATTGTGACAGATGCATCGCCACCAGCGCGGCCACCTGTCGCCGCTGTTCATCATCGTCATGATGGTCAAGCGCAATCAGCGCCCGCTGTAAGGGAAAGCGCTCAAGCAGCTGTTGTTCCAGCCGGGTGCTGAACACCGGGTGATAACGCACGTTGATTTCAACGATGCCCTCTTCTTTGGCCCGCTTTAACAAGCGCCCCACTTTGATACGGGAGATACCAAATTTACGCGCAATCTCTTCCTGGGTGATTTCGTCCTGATAGTATGCGACGGCAATTTCCGTCAGCAATTCAGTGTCCTGAGATAGCGTGTTTTTTTCCATCCGGGCAATCGTCTCTTCTCATCGGTTTCAGTGGCAGGCGCGATGGTAACCATCGCGCCTCAGGCAACAATTTACATCATTTACTGCCGCTCAATCTCAGGTTTTTCTGAGCAATTATTTAGGCAGTGTGCGTATTTAACGCCCGTTCTGCAGAAATGGCCATCTGCGTCAGCAACAAACAGCAGGAAACGGCTCCGGCATCAAGCACGCCACGCGACCGTTCTCCCAACCGGCTGGCCCGTCCAATTTTCGCCACCATATCCCGGGTTGAGTCCCGTCCCTGAACCGCCGCCTGGCGAATAGCAGACAGCATCAGAGGGTAGCCGTCTGCCGCCGTGTGTTCAGCCGCTTCTACCGCCGGGATCAGGCTGTCCATCAGGCATTTATCGCCCACGCCTGCCTCGCTGATGTCCTGCAGTTCGTGTAACCCGGCACGAAGCATCGCGGCAAAATCCTCTGCGCTAAGTGTCGTTTTATCACGAATGCTGTCTGCCATCCCCATGAACAGACTGCCGTACAGGGGCCCCATTGAGCCACCAATTCCCTCCATCAGCGCGTCTGAAAGAGTGTCGAATGCCTGCGCCAGCGTCAACCGATCGTCCAATTTCTCACTGCATAAGGAAAAGCCTTTTGCCATGTTGATACCGTGATCACCATCCCCGATAGCACCATCAATTTCACTCAGGTAGTCCCGATTCTGTCGGATAATGGTCACCAGATCATTGACCAGCACACCGCCACATTGTGTTGAAATGTTCGTCATTGCGTTATCCCACCAGCGTTAAGCCTGGCGCCTGCGTTGGCAAGTCAACCAGCATTTTTAATTCATCATCCAGCGTCATCACTGTCAATGTCACGCCCATCATCTCCAGCGAGGTAAAGTAGTTTCCTACCAGCGCCCGATGTACGCGGATTCCTTTTTCAGCCAGCTGTTTTTCGATCTCAGCATAATAGATATACAGCTCCATGACCGGCGTCGCTCCCAGACCGGAAACCAGCACGACCACCTCGGTATCGGCCACGGCGTCCTGGGCTTCCAGCACAAAATTGAGCATCGTCGCAGCCATCTCTTTAGCACTTTGTGTCGGCACAACCTCAATACCCGGTTCGCCATGGTGACCAATACCAATTTCCATCGTACCGGGCGCAATGTGGAAATTAGGCTTACCCACGGCGGGTATCGTGCAGGAACTCAAGCCTACGCCGATAGAACGGCAGTTATCGATCGCTTTTTGCGCGACGGCTATCACCCCTTCCAGGTCGTAACCCTGCGATGCGGCGGCAGCGCCCACCTTCCACATCAGGATTTCACCCGCCACGCCGCGCCTGCGGTCTTTCTCACTGGCAGGGGCGGAGGCGACATCATCGTTTGCTACCACGGTTTTTACCGCAATACCGGCAGCAGTGGCTTTCTTGATGGCCATCCTGACGTTCATATTGTCTCCGGCGTAGTTGCCATAGAGACAGGCCACCCCCGCGCCGCCATCGGCAGCTTTAAAAGCGTCAAGAAATGCACCCGCGGTCGGGGAAGAGAACACTTCACCAATGGCAACAGCATCCAGCATGTTCTCACCCATATAGCCCAGGAAGGCAGGCTCGTGGCCCGAGCCTCCGCCGGTGACCACGCCAACCTTTCCAGCCTGCGGGCATTGAGGGCGTTTTAATACTCTTGGATTCGTCGTTGTCTGGAAAACCGTCGGATGTGCCTTTAAGTACCCCTGGATAGCATCTTCCACGACATAATCGGGATTATTAATAATTCGATTCATTTTAACTCCTTGTTAGCGAGAACCCTCCGGCCCTCAACAGACAGTGAAACCACCATCCACCACAACATTGGCACCGTTCATCATTGCAGCCCCCGGGCTGGCGAGAAACAGCGCGGTTGCCGCAATGTGTTCGGGCTCAGCAAAGCGACGCAGGGGGATCTGCTGTTTGTGCTCTTCCCCGGCTTCTCCTGCCCAGGCTTTGGCTCCCAACTCAGTCAGTACGACCGTCGGCGAGATGGCATTAACATTTATGTTGTGCGGCCCCCACTCCAGGGCCAGCACCTGGGTTAGCCCCACTACGGCCGCTTTACTGGCGCAGTAGGCGACATGCTGTGGCAGCGCCACTACGCTGGCCTGCGACGCCATATTAATAATATTGCCGCTTCGCTGGCGCAGGAAGTGCTGACCGGCGGCCTGGCATACCAGGAATGTTCCTTTAAGGTTGATCTCCAGCGTACGATCCCACGCCGCCTCCTCCAGCGACTCTGCCGGGCCGAGCAAGGCGACACCGGCGCAATTCACCACGATATCCAGCGAGCCAAAGTGGCTGACAACCGCATCCACAGCCTGATTGACCGCCTGACGGCCCGTGACGTCGACAGCCACGCCAAAAGCCCGCTGGCTATCCATTTCAGCAGCGATCTGTTGCACGCGGGCATCACGATCCAGCAGCGCAACGCATCCGCCGTTGTGTAAGAATGCCTGTGCAATTGCCTGGCCAATCCCCGCGGCACCACCGGTAATCAGAGCGACTTTCCCCTTTAATGACAGATCCATCATGATGCTCCTTTCTGTTTAATTAACTGACCGGAGGCCGGTGAGTACGCTTCGGCTTTGGGCAGCGTGACAAACTTCATCAGGATTGCCGCCAGCAGGTAGAGACTGGTATAGATCCAAATCACGCCCGTCGCGCCCAGTGAGCCAATAAATAACCCGACGACGGCAGGGCCCACAAACGTGCTCAGTCCGGCCCCCAGATTGAGGATCGACATGGCTGCACCTTTGTTTTCAGGGGCCAGGGTGGGCATCAGCGCTGACAGCGGCACAAATGCCGCCAGGCAGGCACCAAACAGTCCGGCCATCGCCACTGTCGCCCAGTAGTTGGGGCCGACCCACTGCGGCATATAGAAGAAGAGTACGGTAGTGATCGCGCAGCCAATACAGCCAAACCACATCACTACGTTACGCCAGCCCAGACCGTCGCTGACGATACCGAACAGCAGATTGAAAATGATGTTCACGCCCCATAGCACAGCGTACATGTGTAACCAGTCGGTGCGGGTAAAGCCAAAATCCATCATGTAGGTAGGCATAAACACCACAAACCCATAGGCAGCCGAGGTATTAATGGTACGTACAATCCCACCCAGACCGATTTTCGGATTCTCAAACGCGATGGTGATGCCTTTCAGCACGTAAGCCAGCGAGGGTTTTTCACGCTTATCCTCCAGCGAAACCCCACCACGGTTGAGAAACAGCGCAATCATCGCACCCAGAATCACAAAAATAAGTGCGCTCCATAGCGTGTGGATCTCACCGAGATACGGCAGGGCAATACTGGAGTAAAGCACCCCGAGTACGCTCAGACCTCCGCTATAGACGAACCAGAAGATACCGACCGCAGAACCCAAACGTTCTTTGGGTGCTTCATAGGCAACCCATACCAGAAAACCATAAGCAAACAGCGGATAGCCCAGTCCACGCAGGGCGTAAGTAGGGATCATGGTCGCCAGGTGATGACTGGGCAGGCCGAAGGTGAGGAACAGCACAGAACCGATCATAAACATGACCAGCCCGGCCAGCATCACACGCTTTGCCGTGAAAATTTCAGCCAGCACGCCAGAAAACCAGGCGGCAATCGCCGCCGCAAAGCCGTAAACGCTAAACAGCAACGCTGACTGCTGTACGCTCATGCCATTTTCGATCAGGTAGGGTGAAAGCCACCCCTGCTCCAGCCCCTCACCCATCATAAATATCAACACGCCGGCATAGCCCAGCAGCAGTTTGGGCGACAGGCCAATGCGGTCTATCATTCGTTGCAACATACGACCCTCCAGGGATCACTGTCAGGAAGTGCGCCCGGACTCGCCGGGAAAGCCGCACCCGCAAGAAGACATTCAGAGATTAGGGTTGAGTACCACTTTGATGGAATCGACACCGCGCTTCATCAGGTCGAACCCTTCCGCGAACCGTTCCAGCGGTAAGGTATGCGTGACGACACCCTGGGTGGGCAGCGAACCATCACGAATGCCTTCAATCACCAATGGGTAGCAGTAAGGGCCTAAATGGGAACCGAGCACATCCAGCTCCTTACGGTCGCTAATGATGCTCCAGTCGATGCTGACGGGATCTTTAAAGACGGAGAACTCGACAAAGGTCCCCAGCTTGCGGATCATCGCCAGGCCCTGTTCAACCGATTTCCCTGCGCCGGTCGCTTCGATATAGATGTCACACCCATAGCCTTCGGTCATCTCTTTGACGATCTTCTCTGCATCTTGCCGCGCTGGGTTAATGACGATATCGGCTCCGAAGCGCTGCGCCAGTGCCAGTCGGTCATCGGAGAGATCCAGCACCACCAGTTTTGCTGCCCCTGACTTTTTGATCGCCCCGATCATGCCCAGCCCCAGCGTCCCTGCGCCTGCCAGTACGACAACATCCCCAAGCTTGATGCTGGCACGCTGCACCGCGTGAAAAGAGCAAGCATAAGGTTCAATTAAAATGGCGTCTTCAATCGGCAGCTCCGCAGGAACGTGGTAGTTGATCGCTTCTCTGGTGAACTTCATGTACTGCGCCATACCACCGTTAACATTATTCTGGAAGCCGTACAGGTCATGTTTTTCACACATCCAGTACTGGCCGCGCTGGCAGAAACGACACCCCCAGCACGGTACAATCTGCTCAGAGATCACTCTGTCTCCTAACGCAAACTTCTCCACGTCATCCGCCAGAGCGACCACATGCCCGATAAATTCATGTCCCGGGATCATCGGGGCTTTGATGTAAGCCGGTTGTTTATCGTCGCCCCAAAAACTGGGCGCCCCTTCCCAGGCTTTCACATCCCCGGCACAGATACCGCATGCTTCCACCTTGACCAGAATCTCTCCGGGTCCAATCACGGGGACCTCCACTTCCTCAAGCCGGTAATCGCCGGGCGAATAGGCCACCACCGCTTTCATACGTGAGGGTATGCCCCCTATACGACGATTGTTAACTTCACACTTTTGGCACATAGCGCGTTTCTCCCTGATTGATCATTTATACATTAAAAGAACAATTGAACAGTACGCAGCAGAACCCATTAAGCCAACACCCCTGGGTTAAAATTGTGATCCATCGCATAAAATGACTTTATGACGCTTTTTGAACCTTCATCAACCTCATGAAGCGCAAAATAAACACAAATAATCAGCCGCAATGATGCTAATCATTAAAATCATATGATCACTGGTTGTGCATTTGTAAGTCTTCCCTTAATCTAGCGATGGTCGGGCCAGGATCGCAGGCGATCCTGGCTCATCCCCCAACCTGTCTTTTGGAGATCTGCTATGCTTTCGATCGCGATCGGCGCTGATGATGCCGCTATTGACCTTAAAAACACCCTTATCCGCCATCTGCAACAAGCTGGATTTACCACGACGGATTACAGTGCGGAATCAGCACGTGCCGTGGACTGTGCCTACCCCGATATCGCCTGGAACGTGGCGAACGCGATTCGTGAAGGCAGGCATCAGCGCGGGATCCTGATCTGCGGCACCGGAATTGGCATGGCGATTGTGGCGAATAAAGTGCCGGGTATCCGCGCGGCACAGTGCCATGACACCTACTCTGCCGAGCGTGCCCGTAAAAGTAACAATGCACAGGTGATGACGCTGGGGGCGCGCGTTGTTGGGCCAGAGCTGGCGCGCAGCATCGTCAACAGCTGGCTAAACTCTGAATTTGAAGGTGGTGGGTCAACAGAAAAAGTGGAGAAAATCAGTTATTACGAGCACAAAGTCGGCGAAAAGTAATCCTGACGTGCGGTGGAAACCTCGCTTCACCGCCCTGTTCGCCATGAAGTGCTACACTTTACTGTCGTGATATTTTTGCCAGTAGACTGGCCCATTGGGCGAACCCATCGCAACAATCAGAGAAAACGCATTCCCATCGTCGCAGGTCTGATGCAATGTTTCGCCTAAGAATACTCAGCCGTGTCCGGTAGAGTTGTTGCGTATTGCCTGTTAAACCAGCCGCAGCACACGCGTCACGGTCAAATTTGCATCACCGATTGTTATCAAGGAGCTTTAGATGAACCAGTTAGACGCACTGAAACAATTCACCACCGTGGTGGCTGATAGTGGCGATATTGAATCCATCCGTAATTACCACCCGGAAGATGCCACAACCAACCCGTCTCTGATCCTGAAAGCCTCTGGCCTCGACTCTTACAAACATCTGATTACCGATGCCATCGACTACGCCAAAAAACAGGGCGGCAGTAAAGAAACCCAGATTATCAATGCCAGTGACAAAGTGGCAATTAACCTGGGGCTGGAAATCCTGAAAAGCGTGCCGGGCCGTGTGTCCACCGAAGTGGATGCGCGCCTCTCCTTCGATCGCGGGATGTGTGTGACCAAAGCAGAAAAGCTGGTGAGAATGTATGAAGAGCACGGGATTGACCGTTCGCGCATTCTGATCAAGCTGGCCTCCACCTGGGAGGGCATTAAAGCCGCTGAGGAACTGGAGAAAAACGGTATCCAGTGTAACCTCACCCTGCTGTTCTCCTTCGCTCAGGCCCGTGCCTGCGCCGAAGCCGGTGTGTTCCTGATCTCCCCGTTCGTGGGCCGTATTTACGACTGGTACAACAGCCGCAAACCGCTTGACCCGTACGTGGTTGATGAAGATCCGGGCGTGAAATCGGTCCGCAGCATTTACGAATACTACAAACAGCACCGCTACAACACGGTCATCATGGGTGCCAGCTTCCGTAAAACGGAGCAGATCCTGGCGCTGGCAGGCTGCGACCGTCTGACGATTGCCCCTAACCTGCTGGAAGAGCTGCAGGCCAGCAACGCTCCGGTTGAGCGTAAACTGACCCCGTCCACTCAGGCCTTCCACCAGCCGGCTCCGCTGTCTGAAGCGGAATTCCGCTGGGAGCACAACCAGGATCCGATGGCCGTTGAAAAACTGGCCGAAGGTATCCGTCAGTTCGCCGTTGACCAGCAGAATCTGGAAGATGTGCTGGCCGCGCGCCTGTAATTCCCCCGCTTTCCAACCCTGTTCCCCGGGCGGATCGTCGATCCGCCCTCACGTATTCTGGAGGAAATAATGTCTTCACGTAAAGAACTGGCAAATGCCATCCGCGCGCTGAGTATGGACGCGGTGCAAAAAGCCAAATCTGGCCACCCCGGTGCTCCGATGGGCATGGCCGATATCGCTGAAGTCCTGTGGCGCGAGTTCCTGCATCACAATCCGAACAACCCGGCCTGGGCCGACCGTGACCGGTTTATCCTGTCTAACGGCCACGCTTCGATGCTGCTCTACAGCCTGCTGCATCTCTCCGGTTACGATCTGCCGATGTCCGAGCTGAAGAACTTCCGCCAGCTCCATTCAAAAACCCCTGGTCACCCGGAACTGGGCTACACACCGGGCGTTGAAACCACCACCGGGCCGCTGGGCCAGGGCCTGGCAAACGCCGTCGGACTGGCCATTGCAGAACGCACGCTGGGCGCGCAGTTTAACCGCCCCGGCCATGAGATTGTCGATCACCACACCTATGTATTTATGGGCGATGGCTGCCTGATGGAAGGTATCTCCCACGAAGTCTGCTCACTGGCGGGAACGCTGGGTCTGGGCAAACTGATTGGCTTCTACGATCACAACGGCATCTCGATTGATGGCGAAGTGGAAGGCTGGTTTACCGACGACACCGCTCAACGTTTTGAATCCTACCACTGGCACGTGATCCGCGACATCGACGGTCACAACCCGGATGCGATTGCCAGCGCCATCAAAGAGGCGCAGAGCGTGACGGATAAGCCGTCCCTGCTGATCTGTAAAACCGTGATTGGCTTCGGCTCACCGAATAAAGCCGGGAAAGAAGAAGCTCACGGCGCGGCGCTGGGTGATGAAGAAGTGGCGCTGACCCGTAAAGCACTGGGCTGGAATTACCCACCGTTTGAGATCCCGAAAGAGATTTACGCCCAGTGGGATGCGAAAGAAGCCGGTGCCAAAGCGGAAAAAGCCTGGGACGAGAAATTTGCCGCCTATCAGGCCGCACACCCGGAGCTGGCCGCCGAGTATACCCGCCGTATGACCGGTGGTATGCCTGAAAACTGGCAGGCAGAAACGCAGAAATACATTGAGAAGCTGCAGGCTAACCCGCAGAAAATCGCCAGCCGTAAGGCCTCGCAGAATGCACTGGAAGCTTACGGTCCGCTGCTGAAAGAGTTCCTGGGCGGCTCTGCTGACCTGGCCCCGAGTAACCTGACCATCTGGTCTGGCTCGAAGTCGATCAAAGAGGACCAGGCGGGTAACTATATTCACTACGGCGTGCGCGAATTTGGGATGACGGCGATTGCCAATGGCCTGGCCCATCACGGTGGCTTTATTCCTTATACGGCGACCTTCCTGATGTTTGTGGAATATGCCCGTAACGCCGTACGTATGGCCGCGCTGATGAAGGCGCGTCAGATTATGGTTTATACCCATGACTCCATCGGTCTCGGGGAAGATGGCCCGACGCACCAGCCGGTTGAACAGATTGCCAGCCTGCGCGTCACGCCCAATATGAGCGTCTGGCGTCCGTGCGATCAGGTTGAAACGGCCGTGGCGTGGAAACATGCCGTTGAGCGTCATCATGGCCCGACCGCGCTGATCCTCTCGCGTCAGAACCTGGCGCAGCCGGAGCGGACGAAAGAGCAGCTGGCAAATATTTCACGCGGCGGCTACGTACTGAAAGACAGTGACGGCACCCCGGAAGTGATCCTGATTGCCACCGGCTCCGAAGTGGAAATCACCCTGGGCGCGGCCGACAAGCTGACCGCCAGCGGCCACAAAGTGCGGGTCGTCTCCCTGCCATCAACCGATCTGTTTGATGCCCAGGATGCCGCCTACCGCGAATCCGTGCTGCCATCCGGCGTCCAGGCGCGCGTGGCCGTGGAAGCGGGGATTGCCGACTACTGGTATAAGTATGTTGGCCTGAACGGTGCCATTGTCGGTATGACCGGCTTTGGGGAATCGGCCCCGGCCGAGAAGCTGTTCCCGGAGTTTGGCTTCACCGTGGAAAACATTGTCAGCCATGCCGAGGCGCTGCTGAAACCGCACTGACAGCCCGTTGTCTTTGCCCCCTGAACCGCCGAAAGGCGGTTTTTTTATGGCTTCGCCGCAGCTTCATCGCGGATCGCCAGGCTGAGACAGGCGGGCAGCACCGTCAGCGTCACCAGCGTCGCCACCAGCAATCCGCCGATGATGGCATAAGCCATGGGTCCCCAGAATACCTGCTCCGCGATCGGGATCATGCCGAGGATAGCCGCGCAGGCGGTCAGCATAATCGGACGGGCACGATGGTGTGCGGCGGCTGTAATCGCATCCTCTTTGGCCATCCCCCGCTGCAGATTGCTGTCCACCTCGCTGATTAAAATCACCGCATTACGGATGATCATACCGGCGAGTGCAATCATCCCCAGCAGCGCAACAAAGCCCATCGGCGTGCCGGTGGGGAGCATCGCCAGCACAATACCTATCAGGCCGAAGGGGGCCATCAGCAGCGCCAGCAGCATCCGTGAGAAGCGCTGTAGCTGAACCATCAGCAGGATCAGCATAAAGAACAGCGTCACCGGCAGCACGGCAAACACCGAGCTGTTCCCCTTATCCGACTCGGCCACCGCGCCGCCCTCTTCTATCCGGTACTCCGGCGGCAGGGCGTTTCGCACCTGAGCAACGGCGGCAGCCAGCTGCTGTGAGACGGCTTCCGCACGCCGCCCCGGCGCCAGGTCGGTCTGCACGGTGATAAACGGCAGACGCTGATGACGCCAGATAACGGGATCCTGAATCCCCCATCTGAGGGTGGCCACCTGGCTTAACGGCACCTTCACCCCGCTGCTGGCGGTGAGTTGCAGGGCAGAGAGCGTTGACAGATCCTGGCGTTCGGTATCGTTCGCCCGCAGCACCACGTCCACCAGCCGGTTGCCGTCACGAACCGTTGTCACCACGCTGCCCGACCACAGGGTGTGCAGCGCGCTGGCCACACTTTCCGAGGAGAGCCCGGCTGCGCGGGCGGCGGTCTGGTTAATCTGCAGCGTAACCACGCGCTCCGGCTCCCCGGCGGTGAGGTTGACTTCGCGGGTGGCCGGACTGTCGCCCAGGATACCGGCGAGCTGTCGGGCGATCGCCTGCACCCGATGATAATCCGGCCCGCTCACGCGATATTTAAGCGGCCAGCCGACCGGTGGGCCAAGCTCCAGCGGCGACACGCGCGTGGCGATATCACCAAATCCGGCGGAGAGGATCTTTTCCAGCTGCTTGCGCAGCGCTTCGCGATCCTCAAGACTCTTCGCCACCACCACCAGCTGGGCCGTATTTTCATTATCCAGCAGCACATCCATCGGCAGATAGAAGCGGATCGCGCCGGTGCCGATATAGCTGGAAAGATGGTCAATATGCGGGTTCCCGCGCAGCGCCTGCTCCAGGTGTTCTGTCCGCCGTTCAGTTTCAGCCTGCGAAGCATTACCGGGCAGCGTCAGGCTGACCAGCAGTTCGGGACGGTCGGAGGCCGGGAAAAACTCCCCCTGCATAAACGTGGTCCCCCACCCTGCCAGCACCAGCAGGATCAGGGCCGTCGATACTGTTATCAGCCGGTGGCGCAGCGCCAGCGCCAGCAGCCGGTGATAGCCGCGCGCCATCCTTCCCGGCCCGTGCTGATGGGCGCTGAGGGTCGCGGGCAGCAGCCAGGTGCCGGTTAGCGGGGAAAACAGGATCGCCACCACCCATGAAGAGAGCAGCGCGATCATCACCACGGCAAACAGTGAAAAACAGTATTCCCCGGCGCTGGAGGCGGCAAACCCGACCGGAATAAACCCGGCGATCATCACCAGCGTCCCTGTCAGCATCGGGAAAGCCGTGGTTTCAAACGCATGGCTGGCAGCCTTCCAGCGGCTGTCCCCCGCCTCGAGCCTCGACACCATCGTTTCCACGGTGATCATCGCATCGTCCACCAGCAGCCCGAGCGCAATAATCAGCGCGCCCAGCGAAATACGCTGCAAACCGATCCCGGCCAGCATCATGCCGGTAAAGGTAATCGCCAGCACCAGCGGGATCGCCGTGGCGACCACCAGCCCGGCGCGCATCCCCAGCGAGATAAAAGAGACCGCCATCACGATAATCACCGCTTCTGCCAGCACGCGGGTAAAGCCGCTGACCGCCTGCTGAACGACCTTGCTCTGGTCGGCCACCCGGGTCATTTCAATCCCGTGCGGCAGCCCGGCCTGAATGGCCGCCATACGCTGGCTGACTGCCTCGCCAAAATGGATCATATTTCCGCTGGCGGCCATGGAGATCGCCAGTCCAATGGCAGGCTGGCCGTTAACGCGAAATGCGGACGCCGGCGGCTCTGCGGCCTGGCGGGTTACCGTGGCAATATCACTCAGAGGAATGTACCGCTCCCCGATGTGCAGGACGATCGCCTGCAGGCTCTCTGCTGACCCCAGCGCTCCGGTGACGCGCAGGGCGATATTTTCCCGGTCGCTGCGAATTTCTCCGGCGGGTGCCACCGCATTTTGTGCGGCAATGGCGGCGGTAACCTGCTGGAGATCCAGCCCCAGCCCGGCCATTTTACGCGGCGAAAAGGCAATGACGATCTGCTCTTCCTGCACGCCTGTCAGGATAATTTTACCCATATCCGGCAGTGACATCAGGCTGCGGCGGATAGCCTCCACCCGGTCACGCAGCTCACGCGGAGTGAAGCCCTCGGCGGTAAAACCGTAAATGGTGCCAAACGTATCATCAAACTCGTCGTTCACCTGCGGCGTCTGTACGCCCTGCGGCAGGGAGGGCGCAATATCTTCGACCTTCTTGCGCACCTGATACCAGATATCCTGAACGGAAGCAGGCGGCGTGTCGTCACGCAGATTGACAAAAATCACCGCCTGTCCGGCACGGGTTTCACTCTCGACAAAGTCGAGGTAGGGGATCTCCTGCAGCTTTTTCTCCAGCGTATCGGTGACCAGATTGACGGTATCGTTCACATCGGCACCGGGCCAGGCGGCCGACACCACGGCGGTTTTGATGGTAAAGGCCGGATCCTCATTGCGCGGCAGGTTCACATAACTGAAGACACCGGCGGCCATGACCAGCAGCATAAAGAAGACAATCAGCTGCTGATGCTGTAACGCCCAGTTGGAGAGATTAAAACGTGACGTGGCATTTTTCGGATTCATTCTCCGTCCTCCAGCAGGGTGACTTTTTCACCGTCGCGCAGCTTGCTGACACCGGCCGTCACCACCGCTTCTCCGGGGCGAACGCCGCCGGTGACGGAAATGTCCGTCACGGTGAAGGCCCCCAGCGTGACCGGGCGCAGCCGCACCCGTTGTTGGGCGCGATCGACCACGAATACGGCCGGTTGATCCCCCACCCGGGTCAGCGCCGACGCCGGCAGCAGGATGCTGCGCGTGCCCTCACGCCGCCAGTTCACCAGGACGCTGGCCCCCAGCGCCATGCTTTCCGGAGGATGATCCAGCGTCACGCGCACCCGCCAGGTACGCGTCTGGGGATCGGCCTGCGGGCTGACGTCACGCAGGTGTCCCTGAACCTGAATGGTCGGGTCGGCCAGCAGCGACACGCGAACCACGGCGGGGTTACTTTGCGTCAGCGCCTGCGGATCGCTGAGGTCAAACACAGCGTCGCGGCCACCGCCTGCCGCCAGGCTGAACACCGCCTGTCCGGCACTGACCACCTGACCGGGTTGGGCACTGACCGCAGTAATAATGCCGTCTGACGGTGCGGTCAGTCGGGTCCAGCTCAGGCTGTCCTGCGCATTTTTCAGTGCAGCCTCGCTGCTCTGCCTTTTTGACAGGGCCGCCTGCCAGTCTGACCGGGCCGTATCGAGCTGCATGCGGGCAATGGCACCGGTTTTTGTCAGCGTGGTCATCCGTTGCAGATTCAGCGCCGCTACCCGTTCAGCCGCCTGCGCACTGGCCAGATCAGCCCGTGCACTGCCAAGCTGGTTCAGCCCTGTGCTGTTATCCTGCACCGCCAGTAACTGCCCTGCTTTCACCCGGTCACCGACATCCACGGCACGCGAAATCAGGCGGCCATCCAGACGAAAAGCCAGCGTTGTTTCATCCGTTGCGCGGATCTCTCCGGTCTGCGTCAGCAGGCTGCCGGAAAGCGAGGCCGGGGCAATCACATAGCGAACAGGACGGACGTGCGGCGATGCCGGCTGTCCCTTGTCACCGCAGGCAGCGAGAAGAAAAATCAGCGGAAACGAGAACAGCCACAGACAGTGGACAGATAGCCGGCCAGGCAGGTTGAGGTGGTGCAGTATGTGGCGGGCGTAGTCAGTAAAGGTATCGGTCATAGGGCTATTCCTGTGCGGTGATAGCCCTATTCAATCGTGCGACTGTCCAGATTTGCTGCACGTCCTGTCAAGGAAATGTCAATTCAGCTGATTTTTCATTCCCGCCTCAGGAATGGCAAACGGCAGATAGAGGCTTATCGTCAGCCCCCGGTGTTCGGGCTGTGAGGCCACCAGCTTCCCCCCGCTGGCTTCACAGATAGCGCGGGCTATCGACAGGCCAAGCCCGCTGCCGCCAGAGTGGCGCGCGCGGGATGATTCGGCGCGGGTGAACCGTTCAAACATCAGCGGCAGAAACGCGGCATCCACACCCGGCCCGCGATCGGTGAAAGCGATCAGGTAGCCTTTAAGATGGGGCTTTATCTCGATATCCAGCACCTTGCCTTCGGCAGCATAGCGCACCGCATTTTCCAGCAGGATAGTAAACACCTGCCCCATTCTGAACGGATCGCCGCGAAAAACGGCGGGGGCCGGTGCACTGACGTTAATGCTCATTGCGGCCGCTACGGCCTGAGGCCTGATCCAGGCTACCCGCTCGTTCAGCAGTTCCACCAGATCAAAGGTGTTGAGGGTAAACGTAAGCTGTCCCGCATCGGCAAGGGACAGCAGATGCAGCTCATCCGTGAGACGGTTCAGGTGTTGCAGCTGCTTCATCACCATATTTAACTGGGTCAGATCGGGCGCAAACACGCCGTCCAGCATGCCCTGCAGCCGCCCCATAGCGGCGGTCAGCGGCGATCGCAGCTCGTGAGCCATCGCAACATGGGAAGCCCGCAGTTCCCGATCGTAACGTTCCAGCTGACGGGACATCAGATTAAAGTCTTCCGTGAACTGCGCCAGCTCCGCAGGCGCGTTTTCCACCGTATCGGCCCGGGTACCAAATTCGCCGTGCGCCACGGATCGTGCCGCCGTGGCCAGCCGGCTGAACTGTTCCGAAAGCGGCCTGGCGGCGCGTAGTCCGAGAACAATGATCACCGGCATCGCCATCAGGATTAACACCCACAACGTTATCCAGTCAGAAGAGGTGATGTCAGGCACTGAATAGCTGATGCCAAACCCGGCATCCGCCAGTTGGTGAAAGCGTAAGACGTCGCGTTCGGGATTTTTTAACAGGATAGCCAGCTCCTGACTCTCTGCGGGCGGCATACGGTTGAGTACCCAGTATTTCTGGATCACAAAGCGCAGCCACATGCAGAAGCCGATCATCACCACCGATCCCATCACCAGCGCAAGGATCCGCATGCAGATCCAGCGCCACAGACTCTGTTCTTTTGGCTGACTCATGGCTGTCTGAACCGGTAGCCGACGCCGCGGACATTATGCAGCACGTCCGCAATGCCCGCGTTTTCCAGTTTTTTACGCAGGTTGTATACGTGGGTATCCACCACGCGCTCCAGCGCTTCGCTCTCCGGCAGGCAGCGCTCCAGCAGCTGCTGGCGGGAAAAAGGATAGGTCTGGGACTGCATCAGCGTGGTGAGCAGGGAGAGTTCCGTCGGCGTAAGCTCCAGCCAGGTGACGTTATCGCCGTCGTGCCTGACGACCGCCGTCAGCGACTCCGTATCCACTTCCAGCCCCTGCCAGCGGAGAAGCTCTTTCTGGCCTTGACGCCCGGAGGCCCGGCGCAGCACGGCATGCACGCGGGCCACCACTTCACCGGGGTTGTACGGTTTAACAACGTAATCATCGGCGCCGTAGCGCAGCGCGCCTATTTTGTCTGGCGTGTCGCCCATGGCAGAAACCATAATCACCGGAATATCGCCCTTGCGCCGTACGGCGGCCAGGACATCACTGCCGTTCATCACCGGCAGCATAATATCCAGCAGGATCAGGTCTGGCTTCCAGCTCTGCGCCATCTCCAGCCCGGCAAGACCGTCGCTGGCGATTGCCACATTAAAGCTTTCCCGCCGTAAATAAGCTTCCAGGACATTAGCCGCATCCGCGTCGTCCTCAATAATCAGTACGCGTTTCATCTGCATTTACTCACCTTGATTATTTCTTCATAAAACCCTGGCAGGAAATTGACACTGCCTGTTCATTATTCGGTATCAGATGCGCGGCCGCTTGGGAGCCGTAATGATTCGGTGCTGAGGAGCGACGATGATAACCAGAAAACTTACCCTGTGCATTAGCTGTATTGCCGTTATGAACGTCACGTTGATCGCCGGTGCCCGCGCCGCGGATCCGACAAGCCTGACCCTGGGGGTTGGCGCGACCAGTGCACCACGTTACAGCGGCTCCGACCAGCGTCAGTGGCAGTTTGCCCCGGTCATTCAGGCGCGTGACGGCGCGGTTTTTTTTGATTCACAAAAGGGGCTGGGCTACGACCTGCAGGCCGACTCGGGACTCTATCTTGAACATACGCTGGGCTACAGCCTGGGACGGTCAGAGAAAAACGCGTCATGGCGTGACGGGTCCGACAAACTGAAAGGCATGGGGAATATTGACGCCGCCCTGAATACGGCGGTCGCGGTCGGCTGGACCATCGCGCCCTGGCTGTCCGTCGAGGGTAAAGCAACGCTGCCGTTAAGCGACAGTCAGGGTGTGCAATATCAGACCTCGGTGACGCTGATCCCTCTGCAAAACGACAGCGATACGCTGGCCTTCCAGTCTGCCGCATTATTCGGTGACAGCCGCTATATGAATACATTTTACGGAGTCAGTGGACAGCAGAGCGCCCGCAGCGGTTATCGCCGCTATTCGGCCCCGGGCGGACTTTATGGGGTGGAAAACAGCATCACCTGGGGACATCAGTTTACGCCGCAGTGGGGCACCACGCTGGTGGCGGGCTACACCTGGCTCAGTGATCATGCGGGTGACAGCCCGATTGTTTTCCGCCGTAACGAAGCCACAGCTACGGCGGCGATCACCTACACCTTTTAATGAACATGAAGAAGGCGACGCGCCTGACCTCACGCCTGGGCGATTTTCTTACCGACTATGACGTGGGGTTTGTGGCGCTGACCCTGGCGGTGATTGCCGCCATCCATCTCCTGTGTTACTTCCTGATGGCCTATTGCGATGCCTGAGCGCAGGGCCCGCAGGTTTACTGCGCCTGCATCGCCACCATGCCCGGATCCTGCGGTACAACGGGCTGGCTTTCCCACAGAACCGGCCACTGATCGCTGCTGTGCCAGGCGTCACAGGTTTTCTCCTGGGCATACTCCGCCAGCACAAACTCGCGGCCATTATACTGCCAGCGTGTCGCCACCCCGCAGTCGCCCAGTCCGCGATCCTTACTGAAAGTCAGCAGCTCACCGCGCGCCGCGTCAAAGTCGGCATTCACCAGTTCCAGATTATTATCACTGCGGTCCGGCAGAGAGAATGGCAGCGTCAACGTAATGCTTTTCGACACGTAGGGTGCCGTCCGCGTGACCTCAAACGCCAGGTCGATGACGTTATAGGCCCCCATTTCACAGCTGACCAGTAGCAGCGCTTTATCATCGCTGAGCGGTGACACACTGACTTCACGGCGCAGCGGATCCAGCGAACAGCTATCGCTGTTTACCCGCCAGGTGCCAAAATCAATCAGCCCACTCGACTCTTCATGGGTTAAAGCCTGCGGCATTCGCGGTGGCGCACTGATCTGCGGCATCGGCGGTGCCGGCGGTACGTGACCGGGCGCATCGTTGCCGCGCTGGATCAGAGCGCTACTGCTGTTCACCCGCCCCTGGATTTCATCCATCAGCATCAGCGCCTCCTTCAGCCCGCGCATGCCGATCACCGCATCCGCCCGATACAGCAGTTGCAGCGTCCCGGCATCCATCACCTGCGCCAGAAATTCATCAATCGAAATAGCGTGCATGGTCAGCAGGTGATGAGGCTCCACCTGCCAGTGTTTCAGATCGAGCCGCAGCCGCCGCCCGTCAAGCAGCAGATTGTCGCGAAGCGCACCGCCAGGCAGCGGACCGCTGTAGCGGTTGCCGTAATCGATGCGCAACTGTGCCGGGGCATCGCTGCCGGCGTCACGCTCCAGCGTCATCGCCAGGCCGTTGTTGCCGGGAATGCTGCGCACTTCGCAGCTGTTGAGATTGTTACAGGTGATCTGCCAGTCAGAGAAGGTTTTTTGCAGCGGCTGTGCCTGTGCAGAAGCCAGATAAGAGAGCGAAAGCAGCCATAACCATTTCGTCCAGTAAGACATTAATTGATGAAGTCCCTGTGAGGTAATGCAGAAAAGAAAGCACCATGACGGATAACCCGTACAGCCCCTCTATCATGCGCAGTTAACGTCAGGGCCTCAATCAGATTTATCGGACAGTCACCGCCCCCCAATCCGTCAAATCCACATAAACGGTCATCAACAGTCATGATATTTTCAGTCACCGGTAACCTGTCAGGAAAGCAATTTTACGAAAAGCCAGCGCATTTACCGCGATTAATGTGATGAACATCACCTTTATATAAGAAACAACAGTAATAACCCCACCTTTATTTAGAGAGCGATCACTTTACGACGCAACGTCAAACCCTGGCGGCCGGACTCCTGTCTGGTGCACATTTTGCGCGGGAGCGATGCCGTACCTTTTATCACACCGGAGGATACTTATGATGCCGATTGAACGTCAGCGGCAAATCATCGACACACTCAGTCAGCAGGGCCGTGTACTGGTCGCTGAACTGGCGGAACGGTGCCTGGTTTCGCAGGAAACGATTCGCCGTGACCTGACGCTGCTGGAGAAGAAGGGCATGCTGCACCGCAGTTACGGCGGTGCCGTACTGGCCCGGACACAGCAAACCGGCAGTCCGGTTCGGCACAGTGAGCGACAGGAACATGATCTGGTGTTCCGCCAGCGAATGAATGAAAACGTCGGCCCGAAAATGGCCATCGCTAAACGGGCGCTTGACTATATCAGCCCCGGTGACTGCTTACTGCTCGACAGCAGCAGCACCTGCTGGTTCCTGGCGCGCCAGCTGCCGGATATTGAATTAACCGTGCTCACCAATTCGCTGAGAACAGTAGAAACGCTGGCGGTAAAAAACAATATACGCACCATCTGTCTCGGCGGTGAATATTCTGCCCGCAATGAAGATTTTACCGGCGTGGTGGCCGAGCGTCCCCTCACGGAGTTTTTAATTAATAAAGCCTTCTTTTCCTGCAGCAGCCTGGGTACCGACGGTTATCTGCGGGAAGGGAATGAAAATAAGGCACATTTAAAACAGAAGATGCTGCTGGCGTCAGAAAGAAAATACTTACTGCTGGATGCCAGTAAATTTCTGCAGCCGTCTTTTGCCCGTATTTGCCATTACCGCGATGTCGATTTTCTAATTACCGACAGCCTGAAAGATAAAGAATTACAACAAGAGCTGGCGTGGAACGGGGTCAATATTATTAATTGCTCGCGCCGTCAGTACGCCACACAGCTTATTAATCAATAAAACTCACGGAGCGAAATATGAAAAAGAGCATCCTCACCGCGACCCTGCTCGCCCTGTTCGCCACCTCTCTGCACGCGGCGCAGCCGCTGCGCATGGGGGTGGTGGTGAAAGTCGGCGGCATTCCCTGGTTTAACGCCATGGAAGCTGGCATCAAAAGTGAAGCCGCTAAGCGCGGGATCAAGGCCTGGCAGGTTGGTCCTACCTCGGCCGATCCGGCTCTGCAGGTGCGTGCCATAGAAGATCTGATTGCGCAGAAGGTGGATATTATCGGCGTGGTGCCCAACGACCCGAAAGTGCTGGAGCCCGTGCTGCAGCGTGCCCGTGCGGCGGGAATCACGGTGATCACCCACGAGTCGCCGGGCCAGCCCAATGCCAACTGGGACTTTGAACTGGTGGATGCCACTACCCACGGTATTAACCACATGAAAGCGCTGGCGCAGTGCATGCACGAGAAAGGCAAATACGCCATGTATGTCGGCAGTCTGACCGTTCCGCTGCATCAGCAGTGGACCGACGCCGCACTGAACTATCAGAAAGCCCATTATCCGCAGATGCAGAAGGTCGGCGATAAATTTGGTGTGGGGGAGTCGCTGGACGACGCTATCCGCACCACCAACGAGCTGATGTCGAAATATCCCGACCTCGGGGGCATTCTGGCCTTCGGATCTCAGGGGCCCATCGGGGCGGGCCGGGCGGTGATGAACCGTCAGAAGATCGATCAGGTGTGCGTCATCGGCGCGTTCAGTCCGGGCCAGGGCGCCTCACTGGTGGCGAAGGGGGCGATTAAAGGCGGCTATATCTGGAACCCGATGACGGCAGGCGAAGTGTTTGTCCGCCTGGCCGATATGATCGCAAAAAAACAGCCCATCACTGACGGTATGACCATTGAAGGACTGGGCAGCGTCCATGTTGACGAGAAGACGCACACCATTCTCGGCAACAACACGGAAAGCCTGGATAAGGCTAATCTGCCGAAACTGGTCAGGCTGGGGTTATAGATGACGAACTCAAGCGCCCCCCGACCGCTGATTTCACTGGAAAATCTGTCGAAAACCTTTGGCGGCAACCGCGCTGTCAGCGATCTGTCGCTGTCACTGATGCCAGGCGAAGTCCATTGCCTGGCCGGGACCAACGGCTGCGGTAAAAGCACGCTGATTAAGGTGATTGCCGGCGTGCATGCCCCGGACAGCGGCAGCCGTATCGTGCTGGGTGACGGGGCGCATTTTACGCGTCTGACGCCCAAACAGGCGCGCCAGTGGGGGATTCAGGTGATCTATCAGGATCTCTCCCTGTTCCCTAATCTGAGCGTGGCGGAAAACATCGCTTTCGAACATAACCTGCAAAGTCTGCTGGGCTGGTATCGGGAAAAAACCGTGCGGCAGACCGCGCAGGCGATGATTGATGAATTGCAGTTCAGTCTGAATCTGGACGATAAGGTGGCCTCACTGTCTATTGCCCGGCGCCAGCAGGTCGCCATTTGCCGGGCGCTGGTGGCTGACGCCCGGCTGGTGATTATGGATGAGCCCACCGCCTCGCTGACGCGAACGGAGGTGAATCAGCTCCTGCGCACCGTGCGCTATCTGAAAGCAAAAAATATCTGCGTGGTATTCGTCAGCCACCGCCTGGATGAGGTACTGGAGATCTCCGACCGGGTCACGGTGATCCGCGACGGTCATAAGATTGGCACCTGGCCTGCGGCGGAAATCGACAGTACCCGCCTGACGGAGCTGATGACCGGGATGGCGCACACCTTTTCTCTGAAGCCGCCGCTGGCCGTGGAGGCACGGCGGGTGCTGGAAGTGGAGCATCTGACCCGCGCCGGTCAGTATCAGGACGTCAGCTTTACCCTGCGTGAAGGGGAGGTGCTGGGGCTGTGTGGGCGCCTGGGATCGGGCCGGACCGAACTGGCGCTGTCGCTGTTTGGTATGACCCGACCGGACAGCGGCCGCATCTGGCTGGACACCAAACCCGTGCATTTTCGTTGTCATCAGGATGCGATTAAATCCGGCGTCGCCTACCTGTCGGAGGATCGTCTGACGCTGGGGCTGATCCAGCAGCAGTCGGTGGGCGACAACCTGGTGCTCTCCGTTCTTGATAAGTTGCGCAACCGCGTAAACCTGATCGACGAGGATCGCAAAAATCAGCTGATCCAGGCGTGGATTGCCCGGCTGGGCATTCGTGTCAGCGATCCTGACCTTCCGGTCTCTACCCTGTCCGGCGGTAATCAGCAAAAAATCGTGCTGGCGAAGTGGGTGCTGACCCGGCCTAAAATTCTGATCCTCGACTCCCCCACCGTGGGGGTCGATGTCGGGGCCAAAGCCAGCATTTACCGCCTGATCCAGCAGCTCGCCCTGGAGGGGCTGTCGATCATCCTCATCTCCGATGAAGTGCCGGAAGTCTGGTACAACTGCGACCGTATTTTGCATTTCCGCGACGGCACCATCCACGCCGAATACCAGCCAGCCTGCGTGCAACAACAACAGCTGATGGAGGCCATCAATGCCTGACTTCACCCGCTATACCCCGCGTACCAGCCAGGGCTGGATGGCCTGGGTGCTGCTGTTGAGCTGCCTGCTGTTTTCCCTCGGCAGTGACCAGTTCCTCAGCGTGCAGAACCTGCTCGACCTGGCAGAGAGCTATGCCGTGACCGGCATCTTTGCGCTGGGGCTGTTTGTGGTGCTGGTCACCGGCGGGATTGATATCTCATTTGCCGCCGTCGCCTCAGTGGTGCAGTACCTGGTGGCTCAGCTGTTTGTGCAGTTTCAGTTCGACAATGCCCTGGTCAGCATCCTGCTGGCGATCGTTTGCGGCACGCTGTTTGGCATGGTGAATGCGCTGCTGATTTATTCGCTACGTATCGTTTCCATCATCATCACCATCAGTATGCAGTCGCTGCTGTTTGGCCTGCTGATGTGGCTGACTGACGGCCGCAGCCTGTATGCCCTGCCCGAATGGTGGACCACCCTGCGCAGCGTGCTGCCGTTTGAGCTGCACGGCCAGCCGTTTCAGATCGGCCTGCCGCTGATAGTGATGCTTTTTCTCACCGGACTGACGTGGGTGCTGCTGAATAAAACCCATCTCGGTCGCCAGCTGTATGCGGTGGGTGGCGACATTGAGTCCGCACGGCGTGTAGGCATTCGCGTGGGCCTGATCCATCTGCTGGCGTATGGCTATCTTGGGGCGCTGGCGGCGATTGGGGGCCTGGTGCAGGTCTATCGCATGGGTGAAGTGGTGCCCAACGCGCTGGTCGGGCATGAGCTGGACGTGCTGGCCGCGACGGTGCTGGGCGGAGCCAGTCTGATGGGCGGCAAGGGGACGGTCACTGGCACGCTGATGGGGGTGTTCCTGATTGCCATCCTGAAAAATGGCCTGAATCTGCTCGGCGTCTCTGATTACTTTATGAACATTGTCGTCGGGCTGGTGATCATGGCAGCGATTGCCATTACCCACTACAAAAAACGCAAAGAAACTGATGTCAGCTTTGTCTGAGGAACCTGCCATGAATGCGCTTAAAAACGTGAAAATAAGCGGTGTGAACTGCGGCCTGTTGCTGCTGACGGGGCTGGTGGTGATCGTGTTCAGCCTGCTGATGCCGGGCCGGTTCTTCACCGATGCCACCTTTACCAGCATGGCCTTTCAACTGCCGGAACTGGGGCTGCTGACGCTGGCAATGTTTATCGCCATTCTCAGCGGTGGGCTTAACCTGTGCATTATTGCCACCGCCAACCTTACCAGCCTGTTTATCGCCTGGCTGCTGCTGCACTTTTTACCCGCCGGGGCGGGTATCCCCTTGCAGCTGATGTGGCTGGCAGTAGGCATCCTGGGGGCGGCGGCGATTGCCGTGATCATTGGCACTGTCACCGGGCTGATGGTCGCCAGGATCGGTGCCCACCCCATCCTCGTGACCCTGGCCACCATGATGACGGTTAACGGCATCGGTATTTACCTCACCAAAGGGGCGGCCGTCAGCGGGATGCCGGAAGTGCTGCGCGTCCTCGGCTCCGGCAGTCTGCTTGGCGTACCGCTGCCGCTGTGGTTGTTCCTGGCAACGGCGGCCTTAATGGCGCTGTTCCTCGGAAAAACCCGCACCGGAAAATGCATTTACATGTGCGGTAGCAATATCAACGCCACCTGGTTCAGTGGCATCCGTACCCACCGCCTGCTGATCACCGTCTATGTCCTCTCCAGCCTGCTCTGCGTTCTGGCCGGACTGGTGATGATGGCACGCTTTAATTCGGCGCGTATCGGCTACGGTGACGCCTACCTGCTGCTGACCGTGCTGGCGATTATCCTCGGCGGGGCCGACCCGAACGGGGGTTTTGGCCGCGTCAGTGGGGTGGTGCTGTCACTGATTGCCCTGCAAACCCTCTCAACCGGATTCAACCTGATGAACCTCAGCCAGCATTTCAGCCTTGCGATGTGGGGCGCGCTACTGGTGGTGGTACTGATGGTGAAGTTTTATCTGGGCCGCTGGCGCGAATCCCATGCCCGACGAAACAGCCGGACGGGCAGCCACCCTGCCCCTTTCACTGAAAAAAAGGAAGTCTGATGCGTACCCAAATTTCACCTTCGCTGATGTGCATGAATCTGATGGAAATTAAACAGCAGCTGTCCGTGCTGAACACCCGCGCCGATTTTTTGCATGTCGATATCATGGACGGCCATTACGTGAAAAACATCACCCTGTCGCCCTTCTTTATTGAACAGATCCGCCCATTTACCCAGGTGGCCATTGATGTCCATCTGATGGTGGAAGCGCCGACCAACTTTATCGATGCCGTGGCCAGGGCGGGGGCGGATTATATCTGCCCGCATGCGGAAACCATCAATCGTGACGCCTTCAGGGTGATCAACCATATCCGATCGCTGGGTAAGAAAGTGGGCGTGGTGCTTAACCCCGCCACCCCGGTCGCCTTTATTCATCACTATATTCACCTGCTGGATAAGATCACCGTGATGACGGTTGACCCCGGCTATGCCGGTCAGCCGTTTATCAGCGAAATGGTGCCAAAAATCGCCGCGCTTAACGCGCTGAAAAAGCAGGAGGGGCATCGCTACCTGATTGAAATTGATGGTTCCTGCAACCAGCAGACCTATGAAACCCTGCTGGGCGCTGGCGCGGAGGTGCTGATTGTCGGGACCTCCGGCCTGTTCAACCTGCATGCTGACCTGGCCACGGCCTGGGATCGCATGAGCAGCCATATTGCTCAGGCCCGCCGCACCGTACAGGAGTCCGCATGACAGACCGGTGGTTAGGCATTGATATTGGCGGAACCCGCACCCGGCTGATGCTGATGGACGACCCGCAGCGCTGGCTGAAGTTTCAGCAGATTGCCACGGCCAGTTGGGCCACGCCGGCAGAGGCACTGCTTCAGCTGGCGCGGCAGATCGGACAGTTTATTGATGCACAGCCGGTCAGCGGTGCGATGCTGGGCCTGCCCGGGATTTTGTCACGCGACCGTCAGCAGGTGCTGTCACTGCCGTTTATTCCACAACTGGACAATCAGCCCGTGGCGGTGCGGTTAAGCGCTCTGCTGGGTATGCCCGTGGCCATGGATAAAGACGTCAATCACCTGATGCTGTGGGATCTGTTGCAACGTCCGACGCTGCCCGACAGTGCGGTCGGGCTTTATCTGGGCACCGGTATGGGTAACAGCCTGTGGCTTAACGGACGGTTTTATCACGGTGCACATGGGGCAGCCGGTGAGCTGGGCCATATCCCCTTTGGGGACAGAGCGCTGCCCTGCCCGTGCGGTAATCACGGCTGTGCCGAGACAGTCACGTCCGGCCACTGGCTGAGCGACTGGGCCAGGACGCAGCTACCCGGGACGCCACTGGAAAAGGTATTCAGCGATCACCGTCACCATCCGGAGCTGGAGGCCTTCGTCACCCGCCTGGCAAAGGTGATTGCCCTGGAGATGAACATCCTCGACCCCGATACGCTGATCCTCGGCGGCGGCGTGCTGGCGATGGCAGATTTTCCGCAGGATGCCCTTCAGCAGCAGATCCGCCAGTATCTCCGCCCACCGATCACCCGACGGGCACTGAATATTGTCTTTAGCGTTTCCGGCGATCAGGCGGGCGCACGCGGGGCCTGCCTGGCTGCACAGCGTCACTTCAGGAGAACATGATGAAAGGTAAGGTGTGTGTTTTCGGTTCTTTTAATCTGGATATTGTCGCCGGCATGTCCCGCTTCCCACGGCCAGGCGAATCACTGATCGCCAACAACAGTATGATGGGACCGGGCGGTAAAGGGGCTAATCAGGCGATGGCGGCCCTGCGGGCGGGTGCGAGGGTGCACTATATCGGCAAGATCGGTCAGGATGATTTCGGCAACTTTGCCCGCCGTCATCTGGAAAACAGTGGCTTCGATGCCATCACGCTGTTTACCTGTAAAGAAAAACCGACGGGTAACGCGCTGATCTACGTGGCGGGGGATGATGCCGAGAATATGATTTCTGTCTATCCTGGCGCCAATCTGACGGTGACCGCTGCCGAAGTGACCCGCTGCCAGCCGACGGTGGCCGCAGCGGATATTCTGCTGATGCAACTGGAAAATAATCTCAGCGCCATTCAGCGGATGATCGACACCGCCCAGGCTGCCGAAACCCGGGTGATCCTCAACCCGGCGCCGTGGCAAAAGGTCAGCGATACGCTGCTGGCCAGGGTCGACCTGCTGACGCCCAACAGCCATGAAGCGACCCAGCTGACCGGTGTGGCGGTCAGTGATTTTGCCAGCGCACAGCGTGCGGCTCAGGTGCTGCATGATAAAGGCGTTCGTCAGCTGATCATCACGCTCGGTATGCAGGGTGCCCTGCTGTCCGATCGGGGGGAAGTCCTGCATATTCCGGTGTTCCCCGCTCAGCCACTGGATACCACCGGCGCCGGAGATGCCTTTAACGGAGCGCTGGCCGCGCGCCTGGCCGCGGGGGAAACACTGCCCCAGGCTGCCCATTTTGCCGCTGCCTATGCTTCTGTCTGCGTGGAGCGTCGCGGCGCCGCCCATTCCATGCCGCTGTATGCCGATGCCTTAGCACGGTTGCAGCAGCATCCGACAATCCAGGCCATCGATCCGCGTGCGGCGACGGGTGTCAGTCAGTGACCGGCTAAGGGTGCAGCCAGCCCTCCAGCAGCGCGTGCTGCAACAACGTCACGGTTTTACCATCCTGGATCCGGCCATCTTTCACCATCGCCCAGGCCTCCGGGAAGGTCATTTCCAGCACGTCGATATCTTCGTCGTCGATGCCGCCACCTGCGTTTTCACGCCGGGCATCGCTGTACTCCGCCGCAAAGAAGTACACCATTTCGGTGACACCGCCCGGTGACATATACAGAGCAAACAGCTTTTCCACCTCCCCGACCACGTAGCCGGTTTCCTCTGTGGCCTCGCGGCGAATGCACACTTCCGGGGAGTCGTCGTCCAGCAGTCCGGCACAGGTTTCAATCAGCATGCCCGAAGGATTACCGTTTACCCAGGTGGCAATACGGAACTGGCGCGTCAGCACCACGCTGTTTTTTTCGCGGTTGTACAGCAGAATAGTCGCGCCGTTGCCGCGATCGTAAACTTCGCGTTTATGGCGGAGAGTGGAGCCGTCTTTTTTCGTCAGGTCGTAGGTAAAATTGCGCAGAGTGAACCAGTTTTCTGACAGGATCTTATTTTTGATAACGTCAATCTTGGCTGACATACCGTCTCCGTTGGGGTGTCCGGGAGAGGCTGATCATAGAGGGTTTTCGCGGCCAGAGCGATGAGAATAATAAGAAAAGGCGGCCCGATAAGGGCCGCCCTGCTTATGCAACACGGGAAACAGGACCGCGACATGGTCCCCCGGTTTATCAGTGGTTATGTTCTTCCTTCGCCAGTGCGTGAACCCGCTTACGCGCACCGAACCAGCCCAGCACCAGCACAATGGCAATCAGTGGGATAGCCGCCACCGTGTAGGTTCCGTTTGGATAGTCGAATGCCATCAGCACCAGCACGCTGAACAGGAACAGCAGCGTCAGCCATGAGGTAAAGGGTGCCCATGGCAGCTTGAAGCTGACATCTTCCGCTTTGCCTTCTTTAATGGCTTTGCGCAGACGCATCTGGCACACCACGATAAACGCCCAGGAGGAGAGGATACCCAGCGCCGCAACGTTCAGCACAATTTCAAAGACGCGGGAAGGCACCACATAATTCAGGTAAACACCAATGATGTAGACACCAATGGTGACCAGGATACCCATGTAGGGCACCTGCTGGCCGCTCATTTTCGACATGAATTTCGGTGCGGAGCCGCCCATCGACATGGAGCGCAGAATACGCCCCGTCGAATAGAGGCCTGAGTTCAGGCTGGATAGTGCCGCGCTCAGTACCACGATATTCATAATGCTGCCAACGTAAGGCACGCCAAGTTTAGAGAAGAAGGTAACAAACGGACTCTGCCCTGCCTGATAGGCATTCCACGGCAGCAGCAGCACCAGCAGCACTACGGAGCCAACGTAGAACAGGCCAATACGCCAGATCACGCTGTTAATCGCTTTTGGCAGCATGGTTTTCGGGTCTTTACACTCGCCTGCCGCCGTACCCACCAGTTCGATGGAGGCGAAGGCAAATACCACGCCCTGCACCAGCACCAGCGCCGGCATCAGACCGTTCGGGAAGAAGCCGCCGTTATCGCTGATCAGATGGAAGCCGGTCGCATTGCCATCCAGCGGCTTGCCGCTGCCAAGGAACACAACACCCACCACCAGGAAAATGACAATCGCCAGGACTTTAATCAGGGCAAACCAGAACTCCATTTCGGCAAACCACTTCACACCGATCATGTTCATGGTGCCGACGATGGCCAGCGCCCCGAGGGCAAACACCCACTGCGGTACATCACCAAATGCGCCCCAGTAGTGCATATAGAGCGCGACGGCAGTGATGTCGACAATCCCGGTCATTGCCCAGTTGACGAAGTACATCCAGCCGGCCACGTAGGAGGCTTTTTCACCGAGGAATTCGCGAGAGTAAGAGACGAAACTGCCGCTTGAGGGGCGATGTAAAACCAGTTCCCCCAGCGCACGAAGAATGAAGAAAGAGAAAATACCACAGACCAGATAGACAATGGCCAGTGCCGGGCCTGCGGCCTGCAGGCGAGAGCCCGCGCCGAGAAACAGCCCCGTACCAATCGCGCCACCGATGGCAATCATCTGTACGTGACGATTGTCCATAGCTTTATGGTAGCCAGAATCATGAGAGTTTAACCAACGCCTTCTTGCAGCGCGCTTTTCAGCGCCCGTTTTCTTTTCAGCTTTCATTTTCAATCCTATTTCCTGTCCACAAAGTGATGCGGTTACCTGTCCCGGGTATCCTGTTTCTTATAGGCCAACCAAACGATTGCGTACGCGACGCAGGCGTGGAAGATCCCCCTGTTTGCTGTAATTTTATTCATGACGCAAGCAGGGAAATCGCGGCGATGCATCCTAACCGTTCTGATTAATCGACGCAAAAATTCCACGCTGGAAATCGTGAGCTTTTGTAATTTTTGTCGGGTGGCGCATAAAAAAACCGACCGCAATTTGCGGTCGGTCAGTGCAAGCACTAAAGACTACACAGGGACAGACAGGGACTACAGGAGATGAGGGTAAAACGGGTATTAACGGTAAATCTCAGCGTTTCCTGACCAGAGGCTGGAATCGCCCGGGGTGTTGGCACCGATCACCCGGAAGCTGCTGGCACCCATGGCATCCGCTTTTTTCGCCAGATGGCGCGTAGCATCGTCCAGCGTGCCTCTGACACCATTCACCGACACCGTGCCAATACTGTGCAATTCTGCCGCCTGGCTTTGTTCCACCTGCGTGGCGGCCAGCGTAGAGAATGACGTCGCAGCAAGCAGTGTGGCCGCGATCACTGCGGGTAACATCTTGTTCATCATGAAGCTCCTCGGGAAAGCGTATCGATTAATGTAGTGACGGGATTGATTATTACCGTTTCAATGAAAAGCAGAGTGAGCAGTGCGTAAAGCCGTTAAAACATTCCTGGCATTGCGCGTGACTGCGCCAAGAAGCGTAAAGAGATATGTCGGAGTTCGGCAGATGTAACGGGCAGTGACAGGCAGGGACTACTGCTTCAGTAAACCTTAGCGCAGCGTTATAATCACCCTCCTTACATTAAGGATAATAAATGTGACCATCATACGCTCCCTGACGCATAGCCTGGCCCGCGCGCTATTTACCATTGTCCTGCTGTCCGTCATTACCAGTGGGCTGGCGCTGCTGACTCTGTCCGGCAGCCTGCGGGATGCAGAAGCCATCAATCTTGCCGGTTCCCTGCGGATGCAGGTCTATCGCCTGAGCTGGGACATCAGCACTCACTCCCCCCTTTCTGCACAACATATTGCTGACTATCAGCGCACACTGCACTCCCCCGCGCTGAAGGCGCTGGATCGTTTTTATGTGCCGGACCCCGTGCGCCAGGGGTATCGTGAACTGCTGGTCACCGCCCGGCAGACTGCCTCCGCGACAGTGGGAAACCACCAGCAGGTGATTAACGAGGTCGATAAAATCGACCAGTTTGTGCTGGCCCTGCAGCACTGGGCCGAACTGAAAATGCGGATGGCCGCCCTCGCCTGCCTGCTGGGTTTACTGGCCATTACCCTGCGGGTCTGGTTTATTCTGCGTCATATTCGCCAGCAGGTTGTCGGGCCGCTGCAACAGCTGGTCAGCGCCAGCGAAGCGATTGAACAGCGGCGCTTTCATTTTCCACCGCTCAGCACCGGTCTGCCTAATGAACTGGGCGTGCTGGCGCGGGCGTTTACCCGCATGTCCACTGAGCTGGAAAAATCGTGGCGGGCGATGTCCCTGAATGTTGAGGAAAAAACTGCCGATTTAACCCAGGCCAACCGCCGCCTGAGGCTGCTGTATGCCTGTTCTCAGCAGCTCAGCCACAGCATCAAAGGGCAGGAGGCCTTTCAGCAAACCCTGCGGCTGGTGTCTGACCATGAAAAGCTCAGTTACATTGAGCTTTCCACGCCCGAGTTTGGGCGACTGAGCGCAGGACACCGTCTGCCGGACAGAGTGTGGCAAACGCTGCCCCTGCATCCGCATCCGGAACAGCCCCCCTGCGGTGTGCTGCGCTGGCAGGCGGAGGAGAGTGAGTCGCCGCTGATGAAAAGCGTGGCCTCTTTACTCGTCCACGCGCTGGAACTGTGGCAGGCACAGCAGCAGGTACAAAGCCTGCTGTTGCTGGAGGAGCGTGCGACTATTGCCCGAGAACTGCATGACTCGCTGGCGCAGTCCCTGACTTTTTTGCGCATTCAGCTTGTCAGGCTGAAACGTACGCTGAACGCGGAGGCCACCGCCGCACGGGAGATCGTAACGGAGTTTGAAGAAGCACTGAGCACGGCAAACCGGCAGCTGCGTGAGCTTCTCACCACCTTCCGGCTGACCATTGAACCGGCCAGCCTGACGCGCGCGCTGGAGCAGGTCATTGCCCCACTGCGCCAGCAGACTGACGCCCCGATTGTGCTGAAAGGGCAGCTTGAGGTACGGCTTCCGGCCCAGCAGCATATTCACGTATTACAGATTGTCCGCGAGGCCCTGCTTAATGCCGTACAGCATGCGAACCCAACGGAGATTACCGTCAGCGGCGATTACGATGCAGCAAGCGGGCTGACAATCGCTGTTACCGATAATGGCGTGGGCATTGCCTCGCTGGAAGAACCCGAAGGACATTACGGTCTGACCATCATGCATGAACGTGCTGCACGGCTGAACGGCCAGCTGACCATTGTTCGTCACACGCACGGAGGCACTGGCGTGTCTTTACACTTCAAACCGCTCACTGAGATGGGTTCTGACAAGGAGTAGCACCATGGAAGACAACACCGTCAGCGTGATGATTGTCGACGATCACCCCCTGATGCGTAACGGCATTCGTCAGCTGCTGGCGCTGGAGCCCCGGTTCCGGGTGACGGCAGAGGCGGCCAGTGGTCACGACGCGGTCGCGCTGGCGCGGCAGAATCCCCCCGACCTGATACTTCTGGATTTGAAAATGAAGGGACTCTCCGGTCTGGAGACGTTTAACGCCCTGCGCGCTAACGGCATACTTGCCCGGATCGTCGTGCTGACGGTATCAGATCTGCGCGGCGATATTTCCGCCCTGCTGGAAGCCGGGGCCAGCGGCTACCTGCTGAAGGACAGCCCTCCGGAACAGCTGCTGTCGCAAATTATCCGGGTGGCGGAGGGCGGCGTCGCCTTTAGTGCACCGCTGAACGCGCTGCGGAACAACGATAACTGGAAAGCCGATCCCTTTATTATTTTGACAAAACGCGAACAGGAGGTCATGAAAGAGGTGGCCTGTGGCCATTCAAATAAACAAATTGCAGAGAACCTGGCTATCTCCGAGCAAACGGTCAAAGTTCATATCCGCAACGTATTACGTAAGCTGAATGTCCGTTCACGGGTAGCGGCTACCGTCATGTGGCTGGAATCAAACCACGCCAGTTTGTAACCAGAGGGGCCACGGCCTGCGGGATTATTTACATATTCTCCTCATTTTCTCCACGATTGTTTCATCAGCGGCGGGTAAAGTGATCCCCTGCCGGAGCATATTGATTAAATTATAAATTTGCCCCGCCCCATACCGATGACATGACGGGATATCTGTCTTAAACGCCGCAGGGAAAACCGGCATTTTTGTTATTATTCAGGCTATATCCAACAGACTTCACGATGCAGGCAGCACGCCCGCAAATCCCTGTAAACAGAGAAAGCGATCTCTCGGGGTGGCGGACACGGCCGACAGACCGGCACCTGATGGACGACGGGTATACCTGCTGCGGAGCTAGAGATGGCCAACTTTTTTATCGATCGCCCGATTTTTGCCTGGGTTCTGGCAATACTGATGTGTCTGACCGGGGGGCTGGCCATCGTCTCTCTGCCCATTGAACAGTATCCTGACCTGGCGCCTCCTAACGTGCGCATCACCGCCAACTATCCGGGGGCGTCTGCTGAAACGCTCGAAAACACCGTCACTCAGGTGATCGAGCAGAATATGACCGGCATTGATAATCTGATGTATATGTCGTCGCAGAGCAGCAATACCGGCCAGGCAACCATTACGCTGACCTTTGAAGCCGGCACAAACCCCGATGAAGCCCGCCAGCAGGTGCAGAATCAGCTACAGACCGCGCTGCGAAAACTGCCGCAGGATGTCCAGTCGCAGGGGGTGACGGTCAATAAAACCGGTGATACCAATATCCTGATGGTCGCCTTCGTGTCGACCGACGGCAGCATGGATAAACAGGATATCTCGGACTATGTTGCCAGTAATATTCAGGATCCGCTCAGCCGCATTGACGGCGTGGGACAGGTAGATGCATACGGTTCACAATATGCCATGCGTATCTGGCTCGATCCCAATAAGCTGATTAACTACACCCTGACCACCAGCGACGTGGTGACCGCCATCAAATCGCAGAACAGTCAGGTCGCGGTCGGCCAGCTGGGTGGCCTGCCCTCTGTCGACAGCCAGGCACTGAATGCCACCATCAACTCTCAGTCCCTGCTGCAAACCCCGGAGCAGTTCCGCGATATCACCCTCAGGGTCAATGCCGATGGCTCAGTGGTGACGCTGGGTGATGTGGCAAAAGTGGAGCTGGGCGCGGAGAAGTATGATTACCTCAGCCGCTATAACGGCATGGCCGCGTCAGGGCTGGGGGTCAAGCTGGCCTCCGGGGCCAATGAGCTGCAAACGGATACCCTGGTCCGTGCCCGTCTTGACGAACTGTCACACTATTTTCCCCACGGGCTGAAGGCGGAGATCGCCTACGAGACCACGCCGTTTGTCAAAGCCTCCATTGAAGACGTGGTGAAAACCCTGTTTGAAGCCGTGCTGCTGGTCTTCCTGGTGATGTACCTGTTCCTGCAAAACTTCCGTGCCACGCTGATCCCGACCATTGCCGTGCCGGTGGTGCTGCTGGGCACTTTTGGCATTCTCTATCTCTTCGGTTACAGCATCAACACGCTCACCATGTTCGCGATGGTGCTGGCCATCGGCCTGCTGGTGGATGATGCCATCGTGGTGGTGGAAAACGTCGAACGTATTATGAGTGAAGAAGGCCTGTCGCCGCGCGAGGCGACGCGCAAATCCATGGGGCAGATACAGGGGGCGCTGGTCGGTATCGCGCTGGTGCTGTCGGCGGTCTTTATCCCGATGGCCTTCTTCGGCGGCACCACCGGGGCTATCTATCGCCAGTTTTCAGTCACGATTGTCTCCGCCATGGTGCTCTCCGTCCTGGTGGCGATGATCCTTACCCCTGCCCTGTGTGCCACGCTGCTGAAACCGCTGGCCAAAGGCCACCATCACGGCCGCCGGGGATTCTTTGGCTGGTTTAACCGCCTGTTTAACCGCAGCGCCGAACGTTACGAGCGCGGCGTGGGCAAAATTCTGGCCAAAGGGGGCCGCTGGCTGGTGCTGTATGTGGCGCTGCTCGCGGTGATGGCCCTGCTGTTTATCCGCCTGCCCACTTCTTTCCTGCCGCTGGAAGACCGGGGTATTTTCACCACCCAGGTTCAGCTGCCGCCGGGTTCCACCCTGCAACAGACGATGAAGGTGGTGGAAAAAGTTGAGAAATACTACCTGACGCACGAGAAAGACAACGTGCTGTCGGTGTTCGCCACCGTCGGTGCAGGCCCTGGCGGCAACGGGCAGAACGTGGCGCGGATGTTTGTGCGCCTGAAAGACTGGCAGGATCGCAGCGGCAGTGACAATACCGCCTTCGCCATTATTGAGCGCGCCACTAAAGCCTTTGCAAAAATCAATGAGGCGAAAGTGATTGCCAGCAGCCCACCCGCCATCACCGGGCTGGGCAACTCGGCCGGCTTTGATATGGAGCTGCAGGATCATGCCGGGCTGGGCCATACCGCGCTGATGGCGGCACGCAACAGCCTGCTTGAGCTGGCGCAAAGCAACCCGTCCCTGACCCGGGTCCGTCATAACGGTCTGGATGACAGCCCGCAGTTACGTATCGATATTGATCAGCGGAAAGCCCAGGCCCTGGGCGTGTCGCTGGATGATATTAACGCGACGCTGCAAACCGGCTGGGGGTCGACCTACGTCAATGACTTCCTTGACAGAGGACGGGTGAAAAAAGTGTATGTCCAGGCTGACGCCACCTTCCGCATGCTGCCCGATGACATCAGCAAGTGGTATGTGCGCAATGCCAGCGGCGAAATGGTGCCCTTCACCGCCTTTGCCCGCTCTCACTGGGAGAGCGGTTCACCCCGCCTTGAACGCTACAACGGCTATTCCGCCGTTGAAATTGTGGGGGAATCGGCACCGGGCGTCAGTAACGGTGCGGCCATGGACGTGATGGAGAAGCTGGTCAGCCAGCTGCCGGTGGGGATTGGCCTGCAGTGGACGGGGGCATCGCTACAGGAGCGTATGACGGGGGCACAGGCCCCGGCGCTCTATGCGCTGTCACTGCTGGTGGTCTTCCTGTGTCTGGCCGCGCTGTATGAGAGCTGGTCGATTCCTTTCTCCGTCATGCTGGTCGTGCCGCTGGGGGTGATTGGTGCGCTGGTGGCCACCTGGCTGCGCGGGCTGGAAAACGATGTCTACTTCCAGGTCGGCCTGCTGACCGTGATCGGACTGTCGGCGAAAAATGCCATTTTGATCGTCGAATTTGCCAGCGAAATGAATACCCGGGGGCGTGATTTGGTGGAATCCACCCTGGAAGCGTCGCGCCAGCGCTTACGGCCGATTCTGATGACTTCGCTGGCCTTTATTTTCGGCGTCCTGCCGATGGTGATCAGCAGCGGTGCCGGGTCCGGCAGCCAGCATGCAGTCGGCACCGGAGTGATGGGCGGGATGATCTCCGCCACGGTACTGGCAATCTTCTTTGTGCCGCTGTTCTTTGTGCTGGTGCGCCGCCGCTTCCCGCTGAAAGAGAAACACCGGTAAAAAACAAAAAGGCAGCCGGTTAATGGCTGCCTTTTATAATTTAATTGACTGAAAATAAAACACTTTGATGCTATCACCATGCTTTTCTTGTCTGAAACGCATTACTTACGTAACATCGTTTCGATAAAGTCTTTCCAGTTCCCCAGTTCTAAATCAATCATAGTAACCTCTCTTTTTATGTAGGTTCATTTTAAGAGTATTCCTAAACAAAAGAAAGATCGGGATCCCAATTACTGCCATCGGTAAAACGAGTTAAACGATAATTCAATGAAAATGTGCTACGCCGCACAGTTCGTAGGTGATGATTTCTCAGGGGATTATTAGTCGTAGCATAATTAAGAGGCTTCGTATATCCGGCCGGTGCGGCTGAACAGGTCAGGCAACCCCTCGTCCATCGTCTCAAGAGGAACATCGACCCCGGGCGGGGCCGGATGACTCACTATTTCAGAATGATGATTTTATCGTAACCACCGCTTTCACTGTCGATATGCGTTTTCGCATCGGGGTGATCCCGCATCACGGCATCAACAATATGGGCGAAATCCTCGCAGCGGGTTTCTTTTTTACGCTTCAGTACGATCGTGGACTGGGTTTCTTCTACCGTATGTGCGGCCGAATCTTTCATGTAGTTCATCGCTCCCCTCCTCTTTAATCACGGGCTCACTCCCCTTCTCATCGTGCTCGTCGCTATTGTCCTGCATTGAGCTCATCCGAATATAGATGAATCCCACAAAAAACAGAAGGGTACACAAGTCTGACTTTTACCGGCAGCGCATCAAACGTTCTTCCTGGCGTCTGACTTTCATCATCTCAAGGGCTGTCTGCCGGCGCTATCCACTGTAAACTGTCACCAGAAATTATCAGACGGCACAGGAAACGGATACCGATGACAGAACAGAGCCCGAAAAATACCTTTACAATGTATGGCATCAAAAACTGCGACACCGTCAAAAAAGCGCGGAAATACCTGGAAGCAGGTGGGGTGAACTATCAGTTCCATGATTACCGTGCTGACGGATTAGAGGCAGATTTGCTGCAGCGCTTTATTGATGTTCTTGGCTGGGAAGCCCTGCTTAACACCCGCGGTACCACCTGGCGCAAGCTGGAAGAATCCGAGCGAAAGGCAGTGGATAATCCGGCAGCGGCATTAACACTGATGCTGTCACAGCCTGCCATGATCAAACGCCCGTTGCTCTGCGCCGCCGACGGCTCTATGCTGCTGGGCTTCAGTGAAGCCACCTATTCGCCGTTTATTCAGGAGAAGTCATCATTATGCACTGTCCGGTCATAGAGCTGACGCAGCAGCTTATTCGTCGCCCCTCCCTCAGCCCTGATGATGCCGGTTGCCAGGCTATTCTGATTGCCCGTTTACAGGCGCTGGGTTTTACCATTGAACCCATGAATATTGGCGACACCCTGAATTTCTGGGCATGGCGCGGCGAAGGGGAAACGCTGGCCTTTGCCGGTCATACTGACGTCGTACCGACCGGGGATGCCAATCGCTGGATCAATCCCCCGTTCGAACCGGCCATCCGCGACGGGATGCTGTTTGGCCGCGGTGCCGCCGATATGAAAGGGTCGCTGGCCGCGATGATCGTCGCCGCGGAACGCTTTGTTGCCGCCCATCCGCAGCACAAAGGGCGCCTGGCCTTTCTGATCACCTCCGATGAAGAGGCCAGCGCTGCCAACGGCACCGTGAAAGTCGTGGAAGCGCTGATGGCGCGCAACGAACGCATGGATTACTGCCTGGTGGGCGAGCCGTCCAGTACCGAAGTGGTCGGCGACGTGGTAAAAAATGGCCGTCGCGGCTCGATTACCGCTAACCTGACCCTTCATGGCGTCCAGGGACACGTGGCCTATCCGCACCTTGCCGATAATCCCGTTCACCGCGCCATGCCTGCGCTGAATGAGCTGGTGGCCAGGGAGTGGGATCGGGGCAATGAATTCTTCCCGCCGACCAGTATGCAGATTGCCAACGTGCAGGCCGGGACCGGCAGCAACAACGTGATCCCCGGTGACTGTTTTGTGCAGTTTAACTTCCGTTTCAGCACTGAACTGACCGATGAAATGATCCGGCAGCAGGTTCAGGAACTGCTCGATCGCCATCAGCTGCGCTACACCATTGAGTGGAAACTCTCCGGTCAGCCGTTCCTGACCTCACGCGGTAAGCTGGTTGATGCGGTGGTTAACGCGGTTGAGCACTATAATGAAATCAGGCCGCAGCTGCTGACGACCGGCGGCACCTCTGACGGACGCTTTATTGCCCGCATGGGCGCGCAGGTGGTGGAATTAGGCCCGGTCAACGCCACCATTCATAAAATCAATGAGTGCGTGAAAGCCGCCGACCTGCAGCTTCTCAGCCGCATGTACCAGCGGATCATGGAACAGCTGATCGCATAAAGGTGAAATGATGGAATTTATAAAGCACTACTGGTGGATCCTGGTGATCCTGCTGATGATTGGCATTCTGATGAACGTTTACAAAGATCTGAAGCGCATCGATCATAAAAAGTTTCTCGACAACAAGCCAGAACTCCCACCACATCGTGATTTTAACGATAAATGGGATGATGAAGACGACTGGCCGAAGAAGAAATAATTTCCTCCCGATTCAGGGCCGACCGGAAAACACGGTCGGCCCCGACACGCTAATCACATCAGTGCAATCACATCATCATCGCCCGGTTTGGCGCCGCTTAGCGCTTCGTCAAAATAACGACGCGGTACGGTAAACTGCAGGCGTTCGAGCGCTAAGCGCATCGCCCGCTCGTCGATGGCATGCGGCAGGTCGTCAATAATGTCCAGCGTCACATCCCCTCCCAGCGCAGACAACCGCTCTTCCGCCGCAACCGCATGCGTCAGCGGCAGCACGGTATCATGATCACCATGGATCAGGTGGATGGTGGTCCGCGTTCCGGCCTGGTCAGGCAGCGTGGCATACCGGCCACTGAAGGCCACCACCCGGCCTGCCAGTCCCGGCTGCACCTTAATCGCCTCCAGCGCCATCGTCGCGCCCTGAGCAAAGCCTATCAGGGCGGTTGCCCGCGCATTGACCCCACTCTGCTGCTGCCAGTGGCGAACGCTGGCAATAAAGCCGTCCATTGCGCCATCAACCTGCTGCTGATGACCGTCCGGCACGGATGGCCTATACCAGTGAAAACCCCCGTCAGCATCCGCCTGCGGCCCGCCGACGCTGACCACCAGCGCACGCGGAAAAGCCCCGGCAAACCAGTGGCCAATCTCGCCCATTGCCACCGGATTATCGCCGGCGGCGTGATACAGCAAAAAAAGCTGTGTCGCGGGTAACGAGGGGGTCTGAACGACAACATGGGGAAGTTTCATGGTGAGCTCCTTAAGCTATTGCCAGGATCATACGCCCCTGCAGGCTGAAGAACAGGGGGTATTTTTGATGAAGACGGTGGATTTATTGCAATGAGATGACCCACTGCCGGTGCTGTTGTGCCCGCAGTGGGTCCCGCGCCATCAGTCCCTGCTGTGCCTCCTGCCGCCAGGCAGCCAGCAGCGCCTTACGCCCGGACAACCGAAACCGGGTGCAGATCTCACCCGGGGAGAGTCCCTCACTGATGGCCGCACGCAGCAGCGGCAGGGCTGACGACACCGTGCCAATCAGTCTTCCCAGTGCGGCATAGCTGACCTCAAACGGTCGCTGTGCCCAGGCAAAACCGGACAGTTCCAGCCAGTCATCGTCGATCAGCGTCAGATCATCATCCGCAGCCAGGGGCAGCGCCTGTGAACCCGACTGGCGATGCAGCCAGCCCGCATTTCGCGCCAGACGTCGGGTGGCCGATCCCGCCAGCCGCTCTCCGGCCGGGCTGAGAGGCAGGATGGCCATCGCCGTATAACAGCCGCTGCTGGCCTCACGATGGGTGCCGAAGCGCACCAGCTGAAAACCACAGCGCTGCCAGAAACGCCACAGCGGGTCGGTAAAACCAAAGCTGACGGATAAAAAATCCAGTCCCGGGGTAAGCTCCTGACAGCAGGCGACCAGTTGCTGACCGCAGCCCTGCCCGCGTAGCGGTGCCGCGACGGCAATCCGGCTGATGCGCCGTGAACGCAACTGGGGCGCGTCGATATCACCGGCATGGGCCGCCAGCGACTGGGCGACCAGGCTACCGCGCGGACGGCGGGTGCCGGCCCAGATGGCGGCAGACAGCCCGGCAGAAAGCCCCCCCTCGTCCACCAGCCATAGCGCCCCCTGCACGCTGTCCTCCTGGAGGGCGGCAATAAAGTGCATCCCCGGCGCATCCATCATCCGCCGCAGATCGAGCGGTGAGGTACGATAGTGCGCGCTGGTCAGCAGCTGATAGACCGCTGCCATGCGTGCGGGCTGGCGTTTCCAGTCCGCCTGCTCCAGCGGCAGGCAGGCCAGCGGCCCCGACTGCGGAGGAGCAACGGCATCGTCAAGCAGCAGGGCCTCCGCCACGATCCGCTCCAGCGGGTCGCCCGCTGCCCAGCGCAGGGGGGCGTCCAGCCGGTAATGCGTCACGTCCGGCAGGCCGTCGCAAAACTTCAGCATAAAACCGCGTCCGGTTCCCTCATAGCCCTGCACGGTGGTGGTCAGCAGGACGCGGGGGAAAAGGGCCACCAGCTGCTGTAACAGCGGGGCAGGAATGGCCGCGGCCTCATCGACCAGCAGCCAGTCAACGCCGGAGACAAGCTCCTGTGCGCTGGCCAGCAGACGATCCGGTGCGACAAAGTGATAGCGCTCTCCGGCAAAACCGGCGAGCACGTCCGTAGCGGCGCGGGCAGGCGCAGTGACCAGACAGCGCCCGGGCCAGCGGGCCGCCAGCATACCGGCCAGCGCGGATTTTCCCCGGCCACGGGCGGCGGTCAGCGCGTAAATGCCCGGGGGGGCATTGATCAGCCGTTCAAGCACCCGCTGCTGTTGCTGGCTATCGGTCTGCCAGTCCGGGGGCTGCGGGACGGGGGAAATCATCAGAGGATGGGACTGACGCCAGTTGACCACGCCAGCATCGGTCAGCAACAGTTGTTGAAAGCGCTCAACAAAGCGCGGACTGGCGCAGGGTCGATCGCTATCACTCCAGCGCAGTGAATCGGTGTCGGGGCACTCCGCCCAGCGATCCCATTCGGGCAGCAGCAGCAGCAGCCAGCTCCCGGCACGCAGCGTGCCTGCCAGTGCGGCAAAGGCCTCTGCATGAAAACCCTCCCTGGCGTCAAAAACCGCATGGTGGAACTCCCGGCCCAGTAGCGTGCGCAGGGCCTGCGGCTGGCAGTGCAAGGGGGCAGAAGCGTCACTGCCCACCCACAGCCAGTCACCCGGGAGCTGCGCCATCAGGCTGGTGGCCTGCTGCCTGCACCACGCCGGCGCTCCGCTGAGGGTCAGTAAACGGCGGCAGCCCTGCTGCCGATGAACGGCAGCGGCGGCGACAAGCTCATTCACGCCGCATCAGCCTGCAAAGGTATTACACTGGCCGGGATTACCGCTGTCGAAACCTTTTTTGAACCAGGTATAACGCTGCTGTGAGGTGCCGTGTGTAAAGCTGTCCGGCACGACCCGCCCCTGGCTGCGCTGTTGCAACCGGTCATCACCAATCGCCTGAGCCGCATTCAGCGCAGACTCAAGATCACCGGTTTCCAGCACATTTTCCTGCTGCATATAGTGACCCCAGACGCCGGCAAAGCAGTCCGCCTGAAGCTCCATTTTCACCGACAGCTGGTTTACCTGCACACGTGAGGCACCCTGCTGCATCTCGCGGACTTTTTTATCAATGCCCAACAGGTGCTGTACATGGTGCCCTACTTCATGAGCAATCACATAGCCCTGGGCAAATTCGCCCCCGGCGCCCAGTTTTTGGGTCATTTCGTCGTAAAACGACAGGTCAATATAGACTTTACTGTCTGCCGGACAGTAAAACGGCCCCATCGCCGACTGGCCGCTGCCGCAGGCAGTAGCCGTCTGGTTGCGGTACATCACCAGCGTCGGGGGCTGCCACGTTTTGTCCATCTGCCGGAACAGCTTTTGCCAGGTATCTTCCGTCAGCGCGAACACCGTGCGGGTGAACTGCGCGGCCTCATCTTCTTTCGGCGTGGTCTGACGCTGCTGCTGCTGCGCCGTCGGCGCGGCGGAGCTGCCATCCCCGGTCAGCAGTGGCGACAGGTCATAGCCATAGTAACTGGCGATCACCACGATAATCAGCAGAGCAATGCCCCCTTTGCCACGAGGAATACGTATGCGCCCACCGCCAACCGTCCCGGATTCATTACGGCGATCCTCCACATTGTCGCTTTCGCGACGCCCTTGCCAGCGCATAAGTGTTTACTCCAAATTAATAACGACAACCTGTCCGTCGATTTTAGTCGGACGTCGCAGGGAAAACCAGAAAACACGGGAATAAGACAGGATGACAGGAAAAAGGCCGGGCAAGCCCGGCCTTTCGGCAGTATTGAGGTCGTAAGGGTATTAACCCCTGGCGGGATCAGTCGAGGGTCACACCCAGACGCCTGGCCACTTCTTCATAAGCTTCGATCAGACCGCCCAGGCTCTGACGGTAGCGGTCTTTGTCCATCTTATTCAGGGTGTCTTTATCCCACAGGCGGGCACCGTCCGGGGAGAACTCATCACCCAGCACGACTTCACCGTTAAACAGACCGAACTCCAGCTTGAAGTCGACGAGGATCAGACCGGCATCAGAAAACAGCTTGCTCAGCACGTCGTTCGCCTGATAAGTCAGCTCACGCATCCGCGCCAGATTCTCTTTGTTCACCCAGCCAAAGGTTTCACAGTAAGATTCATTGACCATCGGGTCGTGTTTGGCATCGTCTTTCAGGAACAGATCAAACAGCGGCGGATTGAGGATCATCCCCTCTTCCACGCCCAGACGTTTCACCAGCGATCCGGCCGCCCGGTTACGGATAACGCACTCAACCGGCACCATATCGAGCTTTTTCACCAGCGCTTCGTTGTCAGAGAGCATGGCTTCCATCTGCGTTGGGATCCCGGCTTCCTGCAGTTTAGTCATAATGAAATAATTGAACTTGTTGTTAATCATTCCTTTACGGTCAAACTGTTCGATACGCTCACCGTCCAGCGCTGACGTATCGTTACGGAATTCGAGTACCAACAGATCCGGGTTTTCGGTGCTGTAAACGGTTTTCGCTTTGCCGCGATACAACTCAGCTTTTTTCTGCATTTGTTTAACTCCAAACGATATAAGTGTCACTATCAGGCCGGCAGTGCCAGCCCGTTAAAATTTTGCCTGGCGGAATTATAGAGTCCGGGGATAAAAAACCGAAGCAATCGTTTACGTACAGGCCGATAAAAAAAGGCCGGAGTCTCTCCGGCCTTCTGGCTTACTTGCTGAATGCGGCCTGGAACACCGCTACCAGCGCATCATTCTGCGACTGGGTAAGCGGATGACCTTTCGGATCGAGGAACTGCAGGCTGCTACGGTTATCCAGGTCACCGACCTGTACTTTGTAGTCACCGTTGTTCAATTCCGGGTCTTTCGCACCCAGTTCGTCAAAGGTGCTGCTGCCCGGCGCCTTGTAGGTGACGTTCAGGCTACCCTGTGAACGGTTGCTGTCGGTCACTTCCATTCCCACACGTTTCATCGTCGCGGGCAGACGCTGCCACACCACGTTGAACGGCGCACGCAGGATCAGGTTAGGCAGGCCCGTATCATCGGCACCGCTCTGAACATCAATCTGAGTTGGGCTACGGCTGGCTGCGGCATTTTCACGCCCGGTTTCCAGCTTATCCAGCCCTTCGCTGATGGCATTCACCATCTGCGCGGTATAGCGCTGGATCTGAACCGGTGAGTTCACTACTTTATCCTGCTGCTGCAGTTCCAGCAGTTTCACCGTCAGCGCCTGCTGACCGCCCTGCTGCTGTACGCTTAACTGATAACGACCACGATACTGGTTGTCTTCGTCTGCACGGTTCCACTGAACCCAGTCGGTCGTCAGGGACTGGCGGGCGTCCTGTCGGTCAGCAATCGGGAATTTGGCGGCCTGAACCACGTTAACCACCTGCGGCCAGAGAGAGCCAGCGCGTGAATCGACCAGCAGCGTGCCGGTATTGCCCGCGAACTGACTACGGGTGCCGTTCATCAGGGCCAGCGTCTGAGCCGGAGGACGAATATCCAACTGCTTACCCACCTGCCCTTTGCTGCTGACGGAAGGAATATCAAAGTCGCCATTCTGCAGCGGCATGATCATGCCCGCAGGGGCACGCAGATCGCTGAGATCGGCAGCTTTCAGGTAGGATTCGTCACCGCTCACCTGACGCTTGTAACGTTGATCGTTAGAACATGCTGACAGCAGCATCACCAACGACAGTCCCACCACTGTTGCTACCGTGGACTTTTGTACTGAGTAAGCCATTAATTCTCCCTAGATTTAAAGCAGGCCAGCGTTTTTCAGTGCCAGCTCAACAACCGGACGACCTGCATCGGTCAGCGGCGTCATTGGCAGACGCAGCGTATCGGTTGCTATTAATCCTAATTGTTTTGCAGCCCATTTCACCGGAATAGGATTCGGTTCAACAAACAGTTTCTGATGCAAGTGCATCAGGCGCTGATTCAGAAGGCGTGCCTCAGCAAAGTTACCCTGCTGTGCCAGCGCACAGAGGTTAACCATTTCACGTGCGGCGATGTTCGCCGTCACGGAAATCACGCCGTGGCCGCCCAGATGCATAAAGTCCAGTGATGTGGCGTCATCGCCGCTCACCAGCACAAAATCTTCATTTACCTGCTCTTGGATCTGACTAACCCGCGATAAGTTCCCGGTCGCCTCTTTGATTCCGATAATATTTTTTATTTTCGCCAGGCGGCCAACGGTCTCGGGCAGCAAATCCGTACCGGTACGTGAGGGTACGTTATACAGCATCTGCGGAAGATCGGTACTTTCAGCGATGGTTTTGAAATGCTGGTACAACCCTTCCTGCGTAGGACGGTTGTAATAAGGGGTGACGGTCAGGCAGCCCACGACACCCGATTTTTCGAAGCGGCGGGTCAGAGAGACGCCTTCAGCGGTAGCATTTGCCCCGGTACCGGCAATAATCGGGATGCGACCATCTGCCAGTTCCAGCGTCAGCATAACCACGTCACCATGTTCGTCATGGCTGAGGGTGGCAGATTCGCCGGTCGTTCCTACAGAAACAATTGCCGCGGTTCCGCTGGCAACATGGTAATCAATCAGTTTTTTCAGACTCGCACGGCAGACATTACCTTTGTCATCCATCGGCGTTACGAGTGCAACAATACTTCCCGTGAACATTAGCCATCCCCTCGACAAACAAGTGCTTCATGGT
>Ga0308168_1000282_pt1 | contig 72011 bp, 66 predicted proteins | sample PhyCR2_FD_202133 | JGI IMG/M metagenome (GOLD analysis project Ga0308168, IMG submission 202133) | Phyllosphere microbial communities from UC Gill Tract Community Farm, Albany, California, United States - DLSLRC.R2 | ecosystem: Host-associated > Plants > Phyllosphere > Unclassified | place: USA...
TGTACAATAACGCGCTATTTCTAAATGCCTGAGGCAAAGTTGTGATCGAAAATCTGCGTAATATCGCCATCATCGCGCACGTTGACCATGGTAAAACTACCCTGGTTGATAAGCTGCTGCAGCAATCCGGTACGTTCGATGCGCGTGCCGAAACTCAAGAACGCGTGATGGACTCCAACGATTTGGAGAAAGAGCGTGGGATTACCATCCTCGCTAAAAACACCGCTATCAAATGGAATGACTACCGTATCAACATCGTTGATACCCCAGGGCACGCCGACTTCGGTGGTGAAGTTGAACGTGTAATGTCCATGGTCGATTCCGTGCTGCTGGTCGTTGACGCAATGGATGGCCCAATGCCGCAGACGCGCTTCGTTACCAAGAAGGCATTTGCCCATGGTCTGAAGCCAATCGTGGTTATCAACAAAGTTGACCGCCCTGGCGCGCGTCCTGACTGGGTTGTTGATCAGGTCTTCGACCTGTTCGTTAACCTCGACGCAACTGACGAGCAGCTGGACTTCCCTATCGTTTACGCTTCTGCGCTGAACGGTATTGCAGGTCTGGACCACGAAGACATGGCTGAAGACATGACCCCGCTGTACCAGGCGATTGTTGACCGTGTTCCTGCACCGAACGTTGATGTTGAAGGCACTCTGCAGATGCAGATCTCTCAGCTCGACTACAACAACTATGTTGGCGTAATCGGCATTGGTCGTATCAAGCGCGGTAAAGTGAAGCCTAACCAGCAGGTCACTATCATCGATAGCGAAGGCAAAACCCGTAACGGTAAAGTCGGTAAAGTACTGACTCACCTGGGTCTTGAGCGTATCGAGAGCGATATTGCTGAAGCGGGCGACATCATCGCGATCACCGGTCTGGGCGAGCTGAACATCTCTGATACCATTTGCGACACGCAAGCGGTTGAAGCGCTGCCAGCCCTGTCTGTTGATGAACCGACCGTAACCATGTTCTTCAACGTCAACACCTCTCCGTTCTGTGGTAAAGAAGGTAAGTTCGTTACCTCTCGTCAGATCCTTGACCGCCTGAACAAAGAGCTGGTGCACAACGTTGCGCTGCGCGTTGAAGAAACCCCGGATGCGGATGCGTTCCGTGTATCCGGTCGTGGTGAGCTGCACCTGTCTGTTCTGATCGAGAACATGCGTCGTGAAGGTTTCGAAATGGCGGTTTCCCGTCCGAAAGTAATCTTCCGCGAAATCGACGGCCGTAAACAAGAGCCGTTCGAAAACGTAACGCTGGACGTCGAAGAGCAGCACCAGGGTTCTGTCATGCAGGCACTGGGTGAGCGTAAAGGCGACCTGAAAAACATGAATCCAGATGGCAAAGGCCGCGTACGTCTCGACTACGTGATCCCAAGCCGTGGTCTGATCGGCTTCCGTTCAGAGTTCATGACCATGACTTCCGGTACCGGTCTGCTGTACTCCACCTTCAGCCACTACGACGACGTTCGTCCGGGCGAAGTTGGCCAGCGTAACAACGGCGTTCTGATCTCCAACGGTCAGGGTAAAGCAGTTGCGTTCGCCCTGTTCAGCCTGCAGGACCGCGGTAAGCTGTTCCTGGGTCACGGTGCAGAAGTTTACGAAGGCCAGATCATCGGTATTCACAGCCGTTCTAACGACCTGACTGTAAACTGCCTGACCGGTAAGAAACTGACCAACATGCGTGCGTCCGGTACTGACGAAGCAACGGTTCTGGTTCCACCGGTTAAGATGACTCTGGAGCAGGCTCTGGAATTCATCGATGACGACGAACTGGTAGAAGTGACTCCAACCTCTATCCGTATCCGTAAACGTCACCTGACTGAGAACGATCGTAAACGCGCAATGCGCGGCCCGAAAGAAGATTAATTCTCTTCTCTTCGTCCTCTGAAACCCCGCCTTCTGGCGGGGTTTTTCTTTTCTGCCGTGCCACGCGCCTCATAGCCAAACATCTTCTTTCCCGCTACAGTTAATTTTCACGGCGAAAAGGAGAAACACATGCTCTATATCTTTGATTTAGGAAACGTAATCGTCGATATCGACTTCAATCGTGTGCTGGGGACATGGAGTGATTTCAGCCGCGTTCCGCTGGCGACGCTTAAGCAGAGTTTTACTATGGGCGACGCTTTCCATCAGCATGAGCGCGGCGAGATTTCGGATGAACAATTTGCCGAAAAGCTCTGTCATGAGATGGATCTTCCCCTCAGTTACGAACAATTTTCCCACGGCTGGCAGGCGATCTTTGTCGGTGTTCGTCCCGAGGTGATTGCCATTATGCACAAGCTGCGCGAGCAGGGGCATCGGGTGGTGGTGCTGTCCAACACCAACCGGCTGCATACCACTTTCTGGCCGGAGGAATATCCGGAAGTGAAAGCGGCCGCAGATAAAATTTACCTGTCCCAGGAGATGGGGATGCGTAAACCGGAAGCGCGGATCTACCAGGCCGTCCTGCAGGCCGAAGGATTCTCTGCCGCCGACGCCATCTTTTTTGACGATAACGTCGATAATATAGAGGGAGCTAACCAGTTGGGTATCACGTCAATTCTGGTGACCGGAAAACAGACGATACCTGACTACTTTGCGAAGCAGTTATGCTAAAAACCGTTCATCAAAAAGCCAGCCACCACACCCGACCGCTGCGTGCGTGGCTAAAACTCCTCTGGCACCGCATCGATGAGGACAACATGACCACGCTGGCAGGCAACCTCGCCTACGTGTCGTTGTTGTCTCTGGTGCCGCTGGTGGCTGTCATCTTTGCACTTTTCGCCGCCTTTCCGATGTTTTCGGATGTCAGCCTGCAGCTGCGCCATTTTGTCTTTGCTAACTTCATGCCGGCCACCGGAGATGTGATTCAGAATTACATCGAGCAGTTTGTCGCCAACTCCAGCAAGATGACCGCGGTCGGGGCGTGCGGGCTTATCGTCACCGCGCTGCTGCTGATGTATGCCATTGATAGCGCGCTGAACACTATCTGGCGCAGCACCCGGGCGCGCCCCAAAGTGTACTCCTTTGCGGTGTACTGGATGATCCTGACTCTGGGGCCGTTGCTGGCCGGTGCCAGCCTGGCGATTAGCTCTTATCTACTCTCGTTACGCTGGGCCAGCGATCTCAACAGCGTGATTGATGACGTGCTGCGCATCTTCCCGCTGCTCCTGTCCTGGCTCGCTTTCTGGTTGCTCTACAGCATTGTGCCTACCACGCGCGTGCCCAACCGGGATGCGATGGTAGGGGCGCTGGTGGCGGCTCTGCTTTTCGAACTGGGCAAGAAAGGTTTCGCGCTCTACATCACCATGTTCCCCTCCTACCAGCTGATTTATGGCGTGCTGGCGGTGATCCCCATTTTGTTCCTCTGGGTTTACTGGACCTGGTGTATCGTCTTGCTTGGCGCAGAAATTACTGTCACTCTCGGGGTATACCGCGAGCTAAAAAAAGCAGCAGAAGCCGAAAAACGACGAGAAACAGACCAACCATGATTGCATTAATCCAGCGCGTAACCCGTGCCAGCGTCACCGTGGAGGGAGAGGTGACGGGTGAAATTGGCCAGGGACTTTTAGTCTTGTTAGGTGTCGAAAGGGATGACGACGAGCAAAAAGCCAACCGCTTATGCGAGCGCGTGTTGGGTTACCGTATCTTTAGCGATGCGGAAGGCAAAATGAATCTCAACGTCCAGCAGGCGGGTGGCAGCGTGCTGGTGGTGTCGCAGTTTACGCTGGCAGCAGATACCGAACGCGGCATGCGCCCGGGCTTCTCAAAAGGGGCGGCGCCGGATCGCGCAGAAGCGTTATATGAATACTTTGTTGACCGTTGCCGTCAGCAAGAGATGCATACACAGACCGGACGTTTCGCTGCAGATATGCAGGTCTCGCTGGTAAATGATGGCCCCGTCACGTTCTGGCTCCAGGTATGAGTGAGCTGACGGCATGGCCGCGGGTAACAAGAGAGACTACAGCTATGTATCACCTTCGAGTACCGCAAACGGAAGAAGAGTTGGCGCTTTATTATCAGTTCCGCTGGGAGATGCTGCGTAAGCCATTGCATCAGCCGAAAGGGTCGGAGCGCGACGCCTGGGATGCCATGGCGCATCACCAGATGGTCATGGATGAAGAGGGCAACCTTGTCGCCGTCGGGCGGCTGTATATCAATGCTGATAATGAAGCCTCCATTCGCTTTATGGCGGTGCACCCCAGCGTACAGGATAAAGGCCTCGGTACGCTGATGGCGATGACGCTGGAGTCTGTTGCCCGTCAGGAGGGCGTGAAACGCGTCACCTGTAGCGCGCGTGAAGATGCGGTCGAGTTCTTTGCCAAGCTGGGTTTTATAAACCAGGGCGAAATCACCACGCCGCAAACCACCCCGATTCGCCACTTTTTGATGATCAAACCCATCGCTTCGCTGGATGATATTTTGCATCGTGCCGACTGGTGCGGTCAGCTGCAGCAGGCCTGGTATCAGCACATCCCGCTGAGCGAAAAGATGGGGGTGCGCATTCAGCAGTACACCGGGCAAAAATTTATCACCACCATGCCGGAGATCGGCAATCAGAACCCGCACCATACGCTGTTTGCCGGCAGCCTGTTTTCTCTGGCCACGCTCACCGGCTGGGGGCTTATCTGGCTGATGCTGCGCGAGCGCCATCTTGGCGGCACGATTATTCTTGCCGATGCCCATATTCGTTACAGCGCCCCGATCAGCGGTAAGCCAAGCGCGGTAGCTGACCTCGGCGCACTGGGCGGCGATCTCGACCGTCTGGCACGTGGCCGCAAGGCGCGCGTACAAATGCAGGTTGAACTGTTCGGCGATGAAACGCCGGGCGCGGTCTTTGAAGGCACCTATATTGTTCTGCCTGCGAAGCCCTATGGCGCGTATGAGGAAGGGGGGAATGAAGAGGAGTAGGGATATTTAAAGAGAGTTATCTTTTCAGAAGATAACTCTCAAGTGATATCAGAAGCGGTAGCCAATACCCAAAATAAACCCATTGATGGCGTAATTACCATTCAGATCGGCTTCTGTTCCTTCATAGCCGAGCGTCATCGAGACATTTTCGACTGGATTAATCATCAGACCTGCGCCATAGGCAAAAGAGGTCGATTTTTCAGAAAGACTGTCATGACCGGTATAGTCCAGCGTAGCGTTAATCCACTTTGTTGTTCCCGTTGCTTTGACATAAGCGATACCGCCCAGGGCATACAGGGAAATATAATCGTTAATACGGTATGACGGACCAGCCAGTACGGAATAATATTTCACATCAACATCGTTTTTTACGAAGTCATTAGCCACATAATATTGAGTGGACCCATCGCCCTGCATGTAGGTTAAAGAGCCAATGATGCTTAACGGTGAGTTCAATTCGTAGCGATATTGCAGGTTTACGCCGCTCAGACTGTTAAAGTTTTGCACATCGGCGTGGGCATAGCCAAGAGATAACGTTTTTTCATTAGCGAAGGTTGCACCACTTGCCATGGTGAATGCCAGCAGACTCGCCAAAGATATTTTATTCATTTATATATTCCCTTTGTGTTTTTGACGAGGGGATTTTAAAGTGATAGCAGAAGTAAAAATAGAGGATTCAGCTCTGACGATCTATTTTTAGGAAGATATTTATAGATCCGTCATGAATGTATTTTTTATTTAATCAGTATGAAAAGGGGGACGGTGAATATTTACTGGCTGTGAAAGGGTCTGGAAAGTCTAAGTATCATCTGTATAAATAAATTGGAGGTGCATAAGGGGTTGGGGAATTTCCTGAGACGGGATGTGATGCGGAGGGTTTAATGGTGAAAGTCTGCCGGAAGTGGTAATAAAAAATCCCGTTTCGGTGGTGGGGATTAGATTCATGCTTAACATTAAAAACTATTTTTCTTACTTTTGAATACTAAGCGATACACGGTATTGTGAGAATGTCGCGGCCCGTGCCGTAGTCCGCCGTATCCAGAAGCTGCTTTGTCGTTATGTCAGGGTGCGCGCTTCCACCCGCATATTTATCTTACCCTGAGTTCTTGGGTTATCCGCCACTTGCACGCCGATCTTCGCGATAAGTTGCGCCTCCTCCATCATGCACCGCTCTCTCCCTGTCGAAGATGGCGTCGATGCTGGTCTGTTTTTTAAGGAATTCAGCCAACTGCCTCGTTGATTCTCGAGCCTGAATACTAGCTAGCGAGTTATTCTCAACTAAAATCCTTTCACCTTTAAAATATATAATGTAACCCAACCAAAACCCAAAATAAGGCCACCCATCCCTCCTAGCTGCGCTGCATAAAAAATATCGCTCCACAATATTTCACAAAAACCGCTTTGAAACCATGATAACGCGATAAAGGCTAACTTCGTTGTTATGCCAACTAAGATCATGCCAATACAGCTGAAAAATAGAATTGCTCCGCCTATAATAAACTTACCAATTACTACCCGAGAAGAATATTTCATTTCTTAAGTTCCTCTGATACTTGCTCTGTTGCTTTTCCATCTGGCTCGGATTCTATAGAACCATCTATATCTTCTGCCATTCCTGAAACATTGCTCGATTTTATGCCTTCTCGAATGACATCGTTACGATTTACTTCAGCATATTTTATCCACGTTGGATCGTACTTAGGATCCCAGCCATTTGTTACCCATTTCCTTACTGCATTTGTAATCTTATCTGGACCCCAAGTAATCCCCTTGCCGATACCATACCCAGCGGCAGAACTAATACCATTTGAAATAGCACCCGACAGCGGGTCTTTGTTATCAACCCAGTTACCAAACGCACCCCCCGCCGCATTCCAGCCAACAGTACCTACAATTCCGTTCCCCATACTGAATACGTTTACCCAACCAGCGATGGCGGCATTCGCCGGGTCAATTGCGTCATCTGCCCAGTAACTGACCCCGGCATTAGCGGCAGCACCAAGCCCCCACATCACCTGAGCACCACCGGGCAACAACGCCACGCCACCGCTTGCCAGTGCCAGTCCGACGGCATCCCGTTCATTGATTGCTTTCTGGCAGCTTGCTGAAGATGGTTCATCTGCGCAGCTCGCCATATCAGTTCCGTGCTGTTGTAACCACGCAACCTGTACATCCTCACTCCCTGCCATCAGGTTATTTTCAACAACAACTTTATCCGGTGCAGATTCAGCCAGCGAACACAATTTTTCCATTTGTATTCAGCATGTTACGTACTGTTTGCCCCGGTGCATTTCCCTGAACCGAACGCAACGCCCCGATACGCGGTTTTGCTCCCCGTTCTTCACTTTCCCCGACGCTGTTAAAGAGCCTGTAAACGCGATGTTACGCCAAAAATTCATTTCCAAAGTGCAGCGGCGAATGAGGAGCAGTTATGTCAGCATCCGTAATTTTGATCCCCGCACCTAAATGACCTCCTGGCCCTGGCCTGCGCCTGAACGGTAACTGGCTGGCAGAGGCGCGATCAACACCGACACGCCGTCATGGTCAGCCTGGAACTGGGAAGGCTAGTGATCGAGTTGGTCAGGGTCTGACGGGTAAGAAGATCCCGGCGCTGGGGCCGGGATTATTGTCAATTACTAATTGATATTGAAGGACTAATAGAGGCTAAAATATCTATGACATCGTCTATAGTTGAAAACATATAATGAACGATTCCATCATGTATATTACCGTTTTGCTCATTAAACCATTCCAGATACTTAGATTTTTCAACGCGATAAAGTCCAGTAAGCATCATCCCGTTATGCTCTTCCTGCATTTTCAATAGATCACCTTCATCAGTCACTCGGAAGGAATGAATCCAATCGAACAGCACCTTAACTTTGCTGCCTTCAGCGTCATCCCCTGACGAGAAAATCAACTCAAGGGAACCAGAGGAATATCGAAAATCCTCCAGTTGACTATTATGAAGAGACCCCTCAGCAAGGGGGATTTCAATCAATTTTTCAGACATATATGATTACTCGTCATACCTAAATTTGATCCTATTCTTCCCTGATTGGATCTCCAAAGTTGGGCGACCATCAGTACTACGCTCACGTACGATAACCGTTCGCCCATCGGGTAGTTTACCGACCCTTCCACCTGGTATTTCTTTAATTTCTGTGGGAGATAAGGCATCGAACTCTTTATTAGCAGCATTACTACCACCTGTTCTTTCGAAAAGTTTTGAACGCCCTGTAGTCTCTTTCCCTTTCGATGATGTCGAGGTTAAATCCTCAACAGTAATATCCTGCTTTTGGCTGTTCCGCGCATTCTCCTCATCTTGCGGTTCCCAGCCGCCCGGAGTTCCTGAACCTGCGCCACCAAATTCAGCTTTCTCCGTATCCGTCAGGTTCTTGCCTGCATTCGGCCCCTCTGTATGCTCTGCATCATCGGCAGAGCAGGCCCGTCCGAAGGAACACTGGGTGGCCTTATCGAGCGTATTCTTTATTTCCTTCAGTTGCTTGTCCAGCGCCGATGCCATCGTCTTGTTAGCATCGTTCACCGCATCGCCAGTATTATTTCCTGCAACCGGTGGTGGCGTTATAGGGATTGCCAGCGCATTATTCTCAACCACTGCCTTCCCGGCCTGGGCCCCCGCAATGGCACTGGCCGCACCGTCTCCCGCTACGCCGCCCGCTATCCCTGCGGCAAGAGTTGCCAGCGCGCTGATGGTCTGCTTTTCACTTTCACTCAGCGCGGCAACATCCTTCCCGTACATCTCCAGCGCAATCGTCCCTGCCAGCTCACCGGCCAGGGCTCCCGCGGCACCCGCGAGCGCGTCTTTCCCCTGCATTGCAGCCAGCACGGCATTCGCCACTGCGTGGGCGGCAGCTTTTTCCATCGTGTCGTCCAGCCCGGAACGGTGCCCGATAACCTCCGCCACGTACGGAGCGGCAGCCCCGGCCAGCGCGGCGGTCATGAAGATAGCGCTGTGGCTATGAGTGCTTCCGGGAGTACTGAACGACACCGGCGATCTGCCGGTGTACAGGCGCGGGAACGGGCATTTTGGGCAAGGATTTACTTAATCATGGACCTCTCCATACTAATTTAGGTCTTAGATTTTCAGGAACTATTTTGAATAATTCCTTAATATATTCAATATGTTGAATATAGTTCGGTGATATATCATCACTACAGTTTTCGAAATAGTCTCTCGCTTGGTTATTTAAAAACCATAGATCATGTTCTGAAAACTCAGGTGTAAGCAAAGTATGAGTAAGATTATGAACTAGTTCCGCCTCAAAATAGCATGATACATCTCGACCCTTTTCCTTCGGATCCATCATTTGGATATTTCGAATGTAGGGTAAAGTAAGAGACAACATTCTTATGTATATTTCATTTTTTTTCATAGAGATAACTTCAATCATAAAACACTCATTTTCTTATCGGCATTGGTTTTGCCCCAGCAGGAGCATTCTTTGTTTGAGTCCAGGAGCCATTTTGCAGAAGTTTTTCTACATAAGAATTATCGCCTGTTTTTTTGTATATTTCTTGAGCGGCCACCATACGATGGTTTCCTTCAGAAATATAGTAATTACCTTTGCTATCTATATAACCAGCTATACGACCTTCTGGTGCAGTAAATCTGTAACTACCCGAAATCATATCATTTTTTATTTGATCTACTTGTTGAGGGTTTCTCAGTCCTACTTGCATACTTTTTATACCTGTAGATGCGCCCCCCTGAACAAGATTCGATATGGTCGTCTTCGCAAGATATACAAGATCTTTACCCAACATCCCAAGCGAAGCCACTGCCATCTGATTTTCGGGGTCTGATGCAAACGCTGCGAATTTAGTCCATTCTGGACTGTTCACATCAATATTTTGCAGATCTTGATTATTCCACTGCTGGACATAAGCTTTCGCTTCATCACTGGTCATTACATCCGCGCCAAGATTACTCAACCAGTTAGGACGTTCGCTCATGCTATAACCACCGTCAGCTATTTCTTTTTCGATCACCTGAGCTTCTAGTGGGTTATCCTTTAGTATCTCATCAAGTTTTTCGCTCTGTTCATCACTGACTTTCTTCCATTTATCAATAATATTCTGACAGTCTCCCCCGGATTTCCGGCATTCCGATAGCTCGGTGTCAAAAGTCAGCGACTGGTCTGCACTAAGGTAATTATTCTCAACCACTGTCTTCCCGGCCTGCGCCCCGGCAATGGCGCTTGCCGTATCGTCGCCCGCAACGCCGCCCGCTATCCCTGCGGCAAGGGTTGCCAGTGCGCTGATGGTCTGCATCTGCGTTTCATCAAGGTCTCCCGCTTTTTTACCGGGATACATCGATTCCATTATTGCTTTCGCCGCCAGCTCTCCGGCCAGCGCACCCGCGGCACCCGCGAGCGCGTCTTTCCCCTGCATTGCGGCCAGCACAGCATTCGCCACTGCGTGAGCGGCAGCTTTTTCCATCGTGTCGTCCAGCCCGGAACGGTGCCCGATAACCTCCGCCACGTACGGAGCGGCAGCCCCGGCCAGCGCGGCGGTCATGTCGCCGCCCGCCAGCCCCTGAACGGCCGCGGTAGCCGCCTGGATGGCGCGCTGCATGTCGCTGCCCGTGCCGTACTGCTCCATTGCCGTGCGCCCGGCCTGGTCGGCTATCTCCTGCGGGGTCGGGTTGCTCTTGCCCTCGGCCCTCAGCTTCTCCTCTGCGGCGCTGAAGGCTGCCGGGTCCTTCATGGCCTCCTGCTTCGCGATTTCACCCTGGGTACGGGCGATATCCGCCACCTGCATGCCGATTTCCGCGATAAGCTGCGCCTCCTCCATCCGGCGCATCTCTTTCTCCTTCTCGAAGATGGCGTCGATGCTGCCGTTGGCATTTTCCATGTCGCGGGAGAGGGTGGTGATATCCTGCGTCTGGTTTGCGCCATCACGAACGGTAATGGTTCCTTCCCCGACAGCCGCGTGCGTCGTCCCCTCCGCACTGCCGCTGCTGTCCGCCCCGGCCAGCAGGTTGCTTGCCATGTTCCCGGCGAACTGCCCGGCGATGCTGCCGCCGGTGCTGATGCCCACGCTCTGATGGTCCACGTCGTATTCGGCGGTGTTGTGAATATCGCGCCAGCCGAGCGTTCCGGTGTCGAGATGGTTCCTGTCCGCGGTGGCGGTGGAGGCGATAACCGCGCCATCGAGCTGCGTGTGGTCGCCCACGGTGATGTTGAACCCGCCGGAGCCTGCAAAAATGCCGGTCTGCTCCTTCACGGAGGCATAGTCGCTGGTCATTTTATCGCGGCTGTAGTTAACGCTGGCGGAGCCGCTCATCGAGCCGAAGGTGAAGCTGCCGCCCGCGCTGGCGTTCTGCTGTTTGCTGTCGTAGCGGTCGGTGTCCTGTTCGCTGACGAGGGTCAGGTTACGCCCGATATCCATCACGACGGTTTTACCGCTGGCCTGCGCCCCGGCAAGGGTGGCGTCGCGGCCGCTGACGATGCTGAGTGTCTCCCCGGCGTTCACCATGGTCTCGGTGTGGGTGGTGCCGTTGCCGCGCTCTGTCCCCCTGCCGCCGTTGACGCTGGCGGAGACATTGATGCCCAGGCCGCCGGAGCCATAGCCGATACCCACGCCCGCGCTGCTGCCGTGGCTTTCGTTTTTGCCGTCGAGCGTGGAGGTGTTCAGGGCAGATATCAGGTTCACGTCCTGGCTCGCCTGTAACCACAGGTCATTGCTGGCATCAAGCTGGCTGCCGTGAACCAGCAGGTCGCCGTCCGTTGCCACCACGGTGAGGTTATTCCCGGCGGTGAGGCTGCTGCCTTTTGCGGTAGTCTGCGTGCTGGTCTGGGTGGATGTTGACGACTGGCTGCCGTAAGAGAGGCTAACGCCGATGGTGTTGTCATTGCCCTTCTGGTCGCCGGTGGCCTGGTCGAGCACGACGGCCTGTGCACCCTGTCCGAGGGTCAGGGCGCCTTTCACCGCCTGCAGGGCGGCGAGGCGGTCGTTGTCGGTCTCACCGGCCTGCTTCAGGGTGCGGACGCTGCTGTCGAGGGCACCACCCGCCGCGCCGGAGAGCGCAAGGGTCAGGCCGGAGGTTTTCTGCTCGACGGTGTGGGTCTGGGTGCCGCTGTCGCTGGCGGCGGTGATGCTGACGTTTTTCCCGGCCAGCGTCATGTCCTGCCCGGCAATCAGCTCCGAGCCGTGGACGTTCAGGTCGCTGCCCGCGCTCAGGGTGACGTTGCCGTTAATGGAGCCGATGGTGCTGCCGCGATGCGTGGTGTCCTGCGCGGTGTCAGTGACCTTCAGGCTCTGCTTGCCGTAGCTGAAACCAATGCCGCCCGTGCCGGAGAAGCCCGATTTTTTCTCCTGTCGCTGATGGCTCTCCTGGTTGTGCTCTTCCGCCGTGGTCAGGGTCAGGTTGTTGCCTGCCGCCAGGTGGACATCGTTATCGCCAACGATATTACTGCCCTGAACAAGCAGATTATTGTCTGCCTGCAGTATCACGGTGTCGCCGCTGAACAGGGTACCTTGTGCGGTCTCACGGTTGACCACATCGTGGGTGGTCACGGTCTTTTTCGACAGCGCGCCGCTGCTGCCGGTGGATTTATGGTGCGACTCAAATTCGCTGCGTTCAGTGGCGGCCATGATGGAAATATCACGGCCCGCACCCACGCCGAGTTGGTTACCCGCCTCGACGTAGGCTGCCTGCGCGTTCACGTCGCGTCCGGCTATCATCGTAACGTCGCCAGCCCCGGAGATTTGGCTTCCCACCTGTTGCGTGACGGACTGCTTCAGCCAGTTGTCTTTATCCCACGTCAGGTTATCGCTGGTCGAGGTGGTAACGGTCGACAGGTTCAGATCCCGCCCGGCGTTAAGCACCGTCTGGCTGTCGCTGCCGCTGTTCACCACCTGCGCCCCGGTCAGGCTGAGATCGCGCCCGGCGTTCAGCACCAGCTTACCGTCATCGCCCTGGACGTAGATCCCCGCCACACGTTCAATAGTGGTGCGTTCAAAGCTGTTTTTCCCGGCGGAGCTCTGTGCGCTGCGGGTCGTAGTGGTGATGTTAATGTCCCGTCCGGCAGAGGCCAGTACGGAATGGTTGCCGGAAATTGTGCCGCCGATGTTATTGATGTCCGTACGGGCGAGCAGGCTGACGTCTGCCCCCTGAATCGTCCCCGCCCTGTTAGTGATGTTGTCGGCGCTAAGCTGGACCACTTCACGGCCATGAATTGTGCCGCTGTTGACCAGGTCACGGTTCAGGTTCATCACGACGTTCTGGCCCCCCATCAGCGCGCCGGAACCGTCAATGTCGCCAGGCTGTACGCGAACATACACCTGGGGCACCATCACCGTTTGCCAGCTACCGTTTGCAAGCTGCACTCGTGTATTCACCAGCCAGACCATGTCCTCCGTCAGCAGGCTCATCTGTTCGGCGGTGAGCGCCACGCCCGGGATAAGCTGATGCTCTTGTCCGAAAGCAATCCCCGTATCCATAAGTGCTTTGAACTGGGTTTCGTCATCGCGGTAGTCGCCCAGATAGCGCCCGCCGGTGAGGGCGATGATCTGCTCGCGCACTAGTCGCTGCTCGTAATAGCCGTCACCAAGTCGCTTATGCACGTTGTTTGGATCTGTCGCGAACGCATTCTGCATGTAGTCGCTGCCGAGCCACGTTTTGTTGTTGGTAAAGCGTGGATCGGTTTCAACCAGATACGCCGCCGACGGATCGGGTAGGGTATTAAACAGGCTGCTGTCTGGCAGTCGGGTGTCTGGCCCTGCCGCACGGATCACCACGCCCTGCGCATCGCTGGCAGGCGTTTCGATCCATTTCGCTGGGGTATGTCCGGCAGGCAGTTCAGGGGAAAACGCCCCCTGCCCGGGTACGGTGGTTTCAACGCCAACCGTCAGGCTGCCCACTTCCTGGAGCGTGGCGTCCGTTCCGTGCGCGGTGGCAGGGGAGAGGGAAATGTCGCTGCCTTCAGCCTGGCTGTTGCCCTCCATGCGTCCGGGGTTGAGGGTGATGGACTGGATCACCACTGGCGGCGTGTAGTCTGAGGTGCTCTTACCCTGAGAGTCACCGCCTTTTTTGGATTTACGGCTGTAGTGCGTCACCGAGCCTGCATCGGTGATCCAGCGGCTGCCTTCTGGCATCACGTTATCTACTGAATCGGCGAAGATGCCGAGCGTTCCTCCTGCCACAATCTGGCTTTTATCGTTCAGCACCTGGTGTGCAGCGATCAGCATATTTCCACCGGAGAGGATTTTTCCCGGGTCACTCTCGGTGATTACCTCTTCTTCGATGGTGCGGGTGTAGCGGTATTCGTAGAAGTTATCATTATTGGCCCCGGTATCGTCCGGGGTGTTGAGATTCAGCAAGCGGTCGGCAGAGTTACGGTCGACAAAAACCCCTTCGGTATTCGCGTCCCAGCGGTCAGGCGATCCCCTGTGCTGATACTCGTGCATCTCCTCCGTGGAGATCAGCGCCACCTCGGTGCTGAAACGATCGTTGACGTTATTAATCTGGCTGATGGACAGCGCCATATCACCCGCAGATTCAATCGTTGCGCTATGGTTGTTCAGCGTCTTCGCCTGACCGGTGGCAAAACCACGGGCATCGATCTGTCCGCCGATAGCCAGCGCACCGTCGCTGTAGATCAGCGCATGATCGCGGTTGTTTATGGTGTCTGCGCCAATATCCACACGCTGACGCCCGGCGAGGGTCGCCGCTTTTCCGCCCTGAGCCAGGTTATTCAGCGTGGTAGCCTGCAGCGAGAGATGGTCGCCATAGATACGGCCGGTGCCCGCGTTCGTTAAGGTCCCGGCACGCAGCCACGTCTGGCTACCATCAATAAGGCCATAGTTGTCGAGCGAACCGGCAACTGATAGCCAGGTTGCACCCGCGGCTATTTCACCGGAAGCTGCGTTGAAGAGGCTGGTGGCAGTGAGGTCAAGCGTTGTACCGGCCAGCAGATTACCGGCGTTGGTCACGCGGCCTGGCGTGGTAAACGTGACGCTGCCGTTGGCGATAATATCACCCGTGTTGTTAAAGGCCTGGCGTGTGCGAAGCGCCATGTCGCCCAGCGACAGCAACTGACCATCACCCGTGACATCGCTCGCGTCAATGTTCACGCGCTCGCCACCGATGACCACACCATCGGTGTTGAGGAGCCGCATGGCTGCTCCACTTAGCGACAGCTTGCCAGCGGCGGACAGCTCGCCCTGCGTGTTATCGAGGGTTCCGACATTGGTGATGGAGAGTGTCTTGCCTGCCAGCACCGTTCCCTGGGCATTCTCGAGCTGCTGGCTGTGGATTGTCACATCCAGCCCTTCAATGCCCTTTTCTTCGGCCTGAGTATTGCGGTTGAGCAGTGAGGCTGCGTTGAGCGTCACCGTTGCGCCACTGCGGATCAGGCCCAGCGTGTTGTCGATTGCGCCTGATACGGCGTTCACCACCAGCTTACCCAGAGACTGGATCTGCCCGTCCTGGTTATCAAGACGGTCGAGGGTGAGGGCCATTGCCTGTTCGCTAACCAGACGCCCGCCGGAACGGTTATCCAGCGAGGTTGCCAGCAGTGAAAAATCACCCTTTGCGCCCAGGGTACCGTTCTGGTTGTTCAGCCCGGCGGTAGCAAGTTGCATGGCCGCCAGGCTGTAGAGCGTCCCCTCGCGGTTATCCAGCTGATAGCCGTGGGTATCAAGAACGATCCCGCTTCCCTGAATGATCCCCTGACGGTTGTCGCTATCACTGTGTGTGGCCAGCGCCAGCGTATCCAGGGCAAACAGCGTTCCGGCAATATTGCTAAAGCGTGTGGCGTCCAGCGTGGCCTGTTTTTCGGTGAGGATGACGCCCGCATCATTTTGCAGATCGGTCGTTTTGATCGACAGGTTGCCCTGGCTCACGATGCCGCCCATATCGCCACTGTTGCGGTTGTTGATATGTTCAACGGCCAGGGTGAGATCGCTCCCGCTCTGTACCAGCCCGCTGCTGTCGTTGTTCAGGCTTTGCCCGGTGATTGCAAGATCGCTCCGGGCGGCAATCAGCCCTCTCTGGTTAGTTATCCGGGACGTGTCTATTCGCGCATCCTTACCGGATACCAGCGTACCTTGCGTATTATCCAGCGCCCCGGCATGAATACTCAGCGAGCCAGCCGCGCTGAGGGTGCCGTTGCGGTTGTCCAGGTTATCAGCCAGCGCCAGCGACAGGTCGTTCCCGGTGCTGAGCGTACCGCGCTGGTTGTCAACGGCATGCGCATTCAGTTGCAGGGTTGAATCAGAGGCCAGCGTGCCGTCGCGGTTATCTACGTTTTTGGCCCAAATTTCAGTCTCTTTCACCCCGGCAAGCATGCCGTGCTGGTTGTTAATACTGCCAGCGTTAACGTGCAGTTTGCCAAAGCTGACGATGCCGCCCGTCGTCTGGTTATCTCTGTTTGAAATGCTGTTGCCGTGGGTATCGACGATCGTGTCCGCACCAGACTGAATCAAACCTTCATCGTTATTCAACCCGGCGCTGTCGAGCGTCAGGGTATCGCGGGCGGCAATCGTCCCGCCGGCATTCATCAGCGCTTTGGTGCTGGTCAGCCCGACACGGCCTTGTTCAGCGCCGATAAAGCCTCCACTGTTGTCCAGCCTGTTGGCGGTCACGCTGAGGCTGTCTGCCGCCGCCAGTTCGCCCTCGCGGTTGTCCGTCAGGTCAGTCGTTTTTATGGTCAGGGTGCCGGTATCGGCGGCGACAACCTGGCCCTTGCGGTTATCCAGCGACGCGGCGTTAACGTTGACCGTGGCGTTGGCGGCAATCACGCCCTCGCGATTATCAATGCCGTCCTGATGGTTCAGCGTCAGCGCCCGTGTACCGCTCTGGCTTATCTGACCTTTCTGGTTTTGCAGGCGTTTTGCCGAGAGCGTGAGCTGGTCGGCGGCGAGCAGGCCACCGTTATTGTCGAGTGTGCCTGAGGTGGCCGCGCTAAGCGTGTCCCGGGCAACGATCTGCGCGTTTTCAGTGCTGAGACTGCCTTGTCCGGCGTCAAGCGTAATGGCGTTACCCTGCGTCACGCTGCCTGATGCATCCAGCCCCTGACCCACGGCTTTGATGTTTCCGCCTGCCGCATTCAGGCCGTGCATATTGAGCGTGCCACTGGCGTTCAGCGTGAGATTGCCATCGTTGCCGATGCTGCCATCGGACAGCACGCCCGCAGCCAGCGTGCCGGTGCTGGCGATCTCCGTGCCGGTCAGGCTGACGTTATGCTCAGCGGCAATCGAACCGCTGTTTTGCACGGAGGCCGTGCTGGAGAGGGTCGCGTCCGCTGAAGACCAGAGTGCGCCGCTGTTCTCAATACGTCCGTCGGCAGAGAGGGTGACCGTCCCGGCTTCCGCGCCGATATTGCCCGCGTTGCGCACCCCGACGCCTTTTTCCGTTCCGAGCAGGCGGATTTTACCGGCGTACATGCCGCCGACCTGCGCGACATCCAGCGCCAGCGCGGGTTTTGCCGCACCCTTATCCGCAAGGACGGAAACCTTTTCATGAGCCGCATCCACCGCGTTGCGCCCGGTGGTGACGCGTAAATCCTGCGCGTGAATGGCGGCGTTCACCTGAACCGCCCGGGCGATGATGTCGGTGTGCTCCTGCCGGGTAGAGTCCAGCCCGCTGCCGTTCACGGTAATGTCACCGCGCTCCACCTGGTATCCGGTTATCCGGCCATCCTGCATCTGGGCGGTGCCGGTCGTCAGCGTGGCGCGCCCGGCGTTAATAAAGCCGCAGCCGTCGCAGGTGATGCCCGACGGGCTGGCGATGACCACGTCGGCTTTTCGTCCGGCCACCTCGATGTAACCGTTGAGCTGGCTTGGGTTGCGTGCGTTCACCTCGTTGAGGATGACCTTCGCCTCGCCCTTTGCCAGCCACGGGTTGGCGGTCACCATCCCGCCAATCTGGGTTGAGGTATTTTTATGGGAGTTATTCAGGATGACCCCGTCCCGGCCAACGTCGAACTGACTGTAGGTGTTGCGGGACACGCCGCCTGCCGACGGGGTCTGGATATTCACCTGCGTCGTACCGTTGGCGGTGCTGATGACGGTGGGCTGCTGCTTGCCGGGCGCTGAGGCGTCCGCCACGATGCCCGCGGCCTGTATCGTTACCGCACCGGAGGCCAGCCACAGTGCAAAGCTGAACGCCCCGACGCGGCAGACAAGGCGCTGAAGGCTGCGTCCGATCCCGGGAGATGGCGAGGTGCCCGCGCAACCGCGGGCAAGCTCGGAGACGACCATCAGCATGCCGCGGGCTTTATTAAAGACGATGCGATACAGGCGTTTATTCATGGTGAAATCCTTTTATTTTTATCCGTGCAGCGGGTGCTTTTTCTTCCAGTTCAGCAGCGCATCGCGCGTGACCTGCTTGCCATAAAATGTGTTGATGCGACGGCCTTTCTCATTGCCGCGATGCCAGAGCGAGCGCGCAATGTGGTGCGGGAAAATCTCCTTGCGCAGAAGGCGGAACAGGGTTTCCGCGTGGCCAAATGGCGCGATAAAGTCTCGAAACCACAAGCGGTCGCCGCTACACCAGTCTTCCTCCGGGAGGACAACCGTTGCTTCGGTGAGGTAGCGGCGTTCGGCTTCTTCGCTCATCCATGCCCAGCTCAGGAAAAAGATCGGGCGTCCTTTCTCCTCTACCAGCACGTACTGCTGGCGTTTAATGATGGGCAGTAACACCACTGGGAGGGCGTGCAGCGGCGCGTCACGGTGATTGAGTGAATGCATCCAGAGCCACACCGACGCACCAAGCACTTCGGCTTCATTCAGCGTGACGGTGTGGAGGAGCGGACAATGAACCGTCAATTCGCCATAACGCATACTCAGAAATCCATATTCAGGTTGAAGCCGAAGGTCGCCGGGCTGGTTTTGAAGCCGTCGGGGCGGGAGAAGGGCACGCCCGCGAAGGCGTCGTATCCCACTTTCCAGAGGACGCCGCGCAGGCCCGCGGCACCACCGGCCAAATGGTTGCCCGTCAGGTATTCCGTCCCCTTGCCGGCAACCTCGCCGTAGTCGGCGGCCAGATAGAACTCGGTGCCGGCAAGCGGGGTCTGCCAGGAGAGATCGTTGCGCACCAGCCAGCCGCGATCGGCGCTAAGCGTACGTTCGCCGTCAAAGCCGCGTACCGTCCAGCGCCCGCCGATGGAAAACTGATCCTGCGAGGTGAGCGGCGTGTTGCTGGTCTGACGCTGCCAGGCCACGTCGTAGCGGAAGCGCTGCATGCCCAGTTCAAACGGCAGGCTCAGGCGTGCATGGGTGCGAAGAATGCGGCCTAACGCGGTGGCTTCATCGAACGTCTCTTCAGGAGCAGGCTGCGCGCCAAACCAACGCGTACCGCGCTGATAGCTGATGCCCGCATCGAGCGTGGCGGGGCCGATATAGTGGCGATGCTGAAGCCCGGCCTTCCAGGAGGAGACGTGGCGGCGCTGCACCTCCACTTCGGTGTCGTTGATGTAGTTTTTCGTTGTCCGGCTTTCGACGTCCCAGGTGAACGTGGTTTTCTGCGCGCTGCTGCGGTGCAGCACCCGGCTGGCCTGCGCCACCAGGCTCTGGCTTTTCCCGCTGTAGCGAATGTCGCCGTTTAGCCCGGCGACGGACTGGTGATAGTGATAGTCGCTGCCGGTGACGGAAAATGCCCACCAGCCCACGGGAACGGACCAGTGGGCGCTGAGGTTCTGATTGCCTTTTTCCGGCCCGGTCTGGAGGTCGTGGTTAATGGAAAACCAGAAGAGATCGCTCAGCGCCAGGGGGTTATCCAGCGAAAGCGTCATCCCGCCCTGATAGCGGCCCGTGGATGAGGTGCCTGAATCATCAAGCGACAGGCCAAGCCGCCAGAACTTGCTCTGCTGGCGGGTAATCACGATATCGCTTTCGCCCGGCTGTTCGGCCGGAATGATGTCCATCTTGACCTGAGCGGTAGGCAGGCGCTGAAGGTTCTCCAGACCCTGCTCGATGTCCCGCAGGTCCAGCAGGTTGCCGTCGTGCGCCGGGAAGGCGCTGTACAGCCATAGCCAGCGGCTACTGTCGTCGGTTAACGAGACCTGGCGGATCTTCCCCGGAATAACCGCCAGCGCTAAATGCCCGCTTTTTAAATCCTGCGCAGGAGCCAGCACGCGTGCCGTCGTCCAGCCGTGGGAGATAAGGCGGTTTTGCAGCAGGCTCATGACGCGGTTGATGCCTTTAGCACCCAGGCATTTACCCACAACCTGATTCGCCATGCGCTGCAGCGGCACCCAGTGGGGGAACGCATCCTGTCCAGACAGCGTGACGTCATGAATCGTGAAGCAGGGCGTTTCGGCTGCGAATTCACCGCTATCTTCACTATTCGCGGGAGAGGGCAGACGAACGTCGGGCGTTTGAGGCGTTAGCTGGGCTTCCAGCGCCTGCTGGCGTTGCTGCTGAAGGATAAATTGCGCATCGGCCGGTGCCGCGACAGCCGTTGATGAAAGACTGAGAAGCACGCAGATGAAAAAGACGGTTCTCTTAATCCGTAATCGTAATAGCCGGAATTCCATTTCCAACACTTTCCCTTACATAATGTAATGTTTTGTTGCAGGGATAGTGACGTACTAAAAGAGGGTTTTCTACGTTTAGCGGCTAAATGAATTCTGAAAAAAATAGCGCTATGTCAAGCGGTTGTGATGTCCAGAAACGGAGGGGGTTTGGGATTGACAAGCCGGGCAAGCTTACGCCGCCCGGCATTATCACAGAGAATTACTCCCCTTCACCCGGGAACAGGAACGGGTTAATAGAGCTGCGGGCAAAGCCCTCCTGCTCCATTTTTGCATCCAGAATCAGGGTAGCGAGATCGTCAGCGACGGCCTCCACTTTCGGGTCTTTTTCCTGGTACAGGATCTTCAGGTAGGTGCCGCAGTCGCCGCAGCTTTCGGCTTTCACCGCAGACTGCTCGTTCTCCAGCGACCAGTAGTGCAGATCGCGGGTCTGCTCGCAGTTGCTGCATTTGATGCGCACCACGTGCCACTCGGTTTCGCACAGGTTGCAGTGCAGATAGCGCAGCCCCTGGGTTGTCCCGATTTGCACCATGCTGGAGACCGGCATCGAACCGCACACCGGGCAGAACTGGCGTGCTTCGCCGTATTCGGCGCGGGCTTTACCTGGGATCAGGCTCGCCATTTGCGCCCAGTAGAGCGACAGGGCGGCCCAAATAAAAGGCGCTTTATCGCTGCTTACCGACGCAAAATCGGACGCAAAGAGCGCGCTCGCCATCTGCTCCAGCTCCTGCTCAGAGGCTTTCTCGAGATTCTCGATCACCGCCAGGGCAGGGCCGCTCATCTCGGGCTTTAGCTCGGCAATCAGCGAATTCAGCAGCTTGTGCCAGTGCTTATCGCGCGGCAGGACGTGGATATCCAGCGGTGGTTTGCCCTGAGCGTTCGCCTCTTTGATGCGCGCGGTCAGGTCCATCTGCAACGGATGGTCGTACAGCACCACTTCCTGGGCATGGGCGATCAGCCCGGCAAAGCGCAGATAATCGCCAAGCGGGTTGTTCTCTGCCAGCTCGCGCAGGCGTTCAGCGCGGCGGTTGTAGAGGTTTTTCAGTCTGGGGAACAGTAGCGGCGGAATCACTTCCGCCGTGCGTTTCTCGCTCGAACCCAGCTCATCTTGCGGGATTATGCGAATACTCATTCAGATGACTTTTCCTGTTTCTGGCGGACTTCACGGTACCAGCGCGGGTGATGTTTCTTCGCCCACGTCTTAGTAACCCAGCCTTCCACCATCGCGGTAATGGTGCCTTTCACCCAGAGGGCGGCGTAGATATGCACCATGATAACCACAATTAACGCCACTGCGGCAAATGAATGCAGCATTAACGCAAATCGGATCACCGGGATTGAGAAAGCAGGCGCAAAGTACGGACGCCAGATGATCACGCCACTTGCCAGCAACAGGACCAGGAAGATAATCGCCGCCCAGAATACGCATTTCTGGCCGAAGTTATAGCGTCCGGTATCACCTACTTCCTCGTTGACGACGATCTTACGAATATTCTTCGCCCAAAAGATATCATCCCGATTGATTAGGTTGTGGTGCCAGTAGCGGAAAAACATGATGATGAACGAGGCGAACATCACCACCCCGACGAACGGGTGCAGGATGCGCGCCAGCTGCGGCGTACCGAGGATCTGCATCAGCCAGTTGAAGGAGGGGAAGAAGAACCCCAGCCCGCTTATCGCCGCCAGCATGAAGCAGAAGGCGGTGACCCAGTGGTTGATACGTTCCGGCGCCGTGTAGCGCACGATGGTGTCACGTCTTTTCATTTGCGCACCTCGTCTTTCTCTTCATGCAGGTTGTCGTCTTCCTCTTCTGCGCGGTTCGGACCGACACCGACATAGTGGAAGATGCTCGCGGCGAAGGTCGCGGCAAACCCGACGGCGGCCAGCGGCTTCCAGATGCCTTTCCAGAATTTCACCGTGGCGCTGATCTCCGGGTTCTCCGGCAGGCCGTGATACAGATTCGGCTTGTCGGCGTGGTGCAGGACGTACATCACGTGGGTACCGCCAACTCCGGCCGGATCGTACAGGCCTGCGTTGTCGTAACCGCGGGTTTTCAGCTCGGATACGCGCTCGCCCGCCAGCGTTTTCATGTCCTCTTTGGAGCCAAAATGAATGGCGCCGGTTGGACAGGTCTTCACGCAGGCTGGCTCCTGGCCGACATTCACGCGGTCAACGCACAGCGTACATTTGTAGACGCGGTTGTCTTCCGGGTTCAGGCGCGGCACGTCGAACGGACAGCCCGCGATGCAGTAGCCGCAGCCGATGCACTGTTCAGACTGGAAGTCGACGATACCGTTGGCATACTGAATGATTGCCCCTTCAGACGGGCAGGCCTTCAGGCAGCCCGGATCCGCGCAGTGCATACAGCCATCTTTGCGGATCAGCCACTCCAGTTTGTCGTTTTGCTCCACTTCCGAGAAGCGCATCACCGTCCAGGATTTGGCGGTCAGATCGGCGGGGTTGTCGTACACCCCGACGTTGTGACCCACTTCATCACGGATGTCGTTCCACTCCGAACAGGCCACCTGACAGGCTTTACAGCCGATACAGGTGGTTACGTCGATAAGCTTCGCCACTTCCTGCTGGTGGTCCCGCGCCTGTGGCGCGGGGGTGAAACTGTTAGTCGCGGAACGACGGATAATGTCTTGCGATTGATAAGCCATAAGTCGTCTCCGTTACACCTTTTCCACGTTCACGAGGAAGGCCTTAAACTCCGGCGTCTGCGTATTCGCATCACCGACGAACGGCGTCAGGGTGTTAGCAATAAACCCTTTCTTCGCCACGCCCTCATAACCCCAGTGAATCGGAATACCGATGGTATCCACATCCTGACCGTGAACCTTCAGCGTGCGAATACGCTTGGTCACCACCGCTTTGGCTTTGATATAGCCGCGGTTGGAGGAGACCTTGACGGTATCGCCGTGGGCGATGCCGAGCTTGTTCGCCAGCTTCTCGCCGATCTCCACAAACTGTTCCGGCTGCGCGATGGCGTTAAGCAGCGCGTGCTTGGTCCAGTAGTGGAAGTGCTCGGTCAGACGGTAAGTGGTACCCACGTACGGGAACTTGTCTTTTTTGCCCAGCGCTTCGAAATCGCCCTTGAAGATACGGGCTGCCGGGTTAGAGACCACGTTCGGGTGCAGCGGGTTGGTGCCCAGCGGCGTCTCAAACGGCTCGTAGTGTTCCGGGAACGGTCCTTCCGCCATCTTATCGATCGCGAACAGACGTCCCATCCCTTCAGGCTGCATGATAAACGGCCCGACATCGCTGCCCGGAGGCGCGGTGCTGTAGTCCGGAATATCCACGCCGCCCCATTTCGCGCCGTCCCATTTCAGCAGCTGACGCTTCGGATCCCACGGCTTGCCCTGCGGGTCTGCGGAGGCACGGTTATAGAGGATGCGGCGGTTCAGCGGCCATGACCATGCCCAGCCCAGCGTATTGCCGAGGCCCGACGGGTCGGCGTTATCGCGGTTGGCCATCTGGTTGCCTTTCGGCGTCCAGCTACCGGCAAAGATCCAGCAGCCGCTGGAGGTGGTACCGTCATCACGCAGGTGCGCGAAGGTGCTGAGCTGATCGCCTTTCTTCGCCAGAACCGCACCGGTAGCCGGGTCGATAACATCCGCCAGCGCCTTACCGTTGCTCTCCATCGCCACTTCTTCCGGGGATGGGTTCTCCGGCGTCGAGTAGTTCCAGGTCATGTTCAGCACCGGCTCCGGATTCGCGCCGCCTTCAGCCGCGTACATCTTACGCAGGCGTAAGAAGATACCGGCCAGGATCTCGCCGTCGTTCATGGCGATGCCCGGGGCGTCCGCGCCTTTCCAGTGCCACTGCAGCCAGCGGCCGGAGTTGACGATAGAGCCGTTCTCTTCCGCGAAGCAGGTGGACGGCAGACGGAACACTTCGGTCTGAATCGTCGACGGATCGACGTCGTTCGACTCACCGTGGTTCTGCCAGAAGGTCGAGGTCTCGGTATTGAGCGGGTCAATCGTCACCAGGAACTTCAGCTTCGACAGAGACGCCACAACCTTGTTCTTGTTCGGGAACGACGCTACCGGGTTAAAGCCCTGGCACAGATAGCCGTTGACCTGGCCCTGGTTCATCATCTCGAAGTACTGCAGAACGTCGTAGCCCTTGTCCCACTTCGGCAGCCAGTCAAAGCCCCAGCTGTTTTCCGCCGTCGCTTTATCGCCATAGAAGGCCTTCATCATCGAGACGAAGAACTTCGGATAGTTGCCCCAGTAGTTCACCTGGCCTTCGAGCAGCGGTTTTGGCGTGCTGGCCGTCAGGTAGGTTTGCAGGTCGGTCTGCTTTTCGCTTGGCAGGTTCATATAACCCGTCAGGCTTTGCGACAGCAGGCCAAGGTCGGTCAGACCCTGTATGTTGGAGTGACCGCGCAGGGCGTTGACGCCGCCGCCAGCCATCCCCATGTTGCCGAGCAGCAGCTGCACCATCGCCATGGTACGGATGTTCTGCGCGCCGATGGAGTGCTGTGTCCAGCCGAGTGCATACAGGAACGAGGCGGTTTTATCGTGAACGCTGGTTTCAGCGATCATCTCACACACCTTCAGGAAGTCCGCTTTCGGCGTCCCGCAGATGTTTTCCACCACGTCCGGCGTATAGCGGGAAACGTGCTCTTTCAGCAGGTTCCACACGCAGCGCGGGTGTTGCAGAGTGGTGTCGCGCTTCGCAAAGCCTTTCTCATCCAGTTCGTAGTTCCAGCTGGTTTTGTCGTATTTGCGTTTTTCGGCGTCGTAACCGCTGAACAGGCCATCTTCGAAGTGGTAATCCTCACGCACGATCAGGCTGGCGTTGGTATAGGCTTCGGTGTACTCGCGGTTATATTTTTCGTTAGTCATCAGGTACAGCAGTACGCCTGACAGGAAAGTGATGTCAGTACCTGAACGAATAGGGGTGTAGAAATCCGCCACTGACGCTGTACGCGTAAAGCGGGGATCGATCACAATCAGTTTCGCACCGTTGTGGATTTTGGCTTCCATCGCCCAGCGGAACCCGACAGGGTGCGCTTCAGCGGCGTTACCGCCCATCACCACAATGAGGTTGGCGTTCTTGATGTCGACCCAGTGGTTGGTCATCGCACCGCGACCAAATGTTGGAGCAAGACTTGCTACCGTTGGTCCGTGTCAGACACGCGCCTGGTTGTCGACCGCGAGCATGCCGAGTGCGCGCGTGAATTTCTGGGTTAAATAGCCGGTTTCGTTACTGGAGGCAGACGCACACAGCATGCCGGTGGAGAGCCAGCGGTTGACGGTGGTGCCTTCAGCGTTCTGCGCCATGAAGTTGGCATCGCGGTCTTCTTTCATCAGCTTAGCGATGCGATCGAACGCTTCGTCCCAGCCAATTTGCTGCCATTTGTCGGAGCCTGGCGCGCGATATTCCGGGAATTTCAGGCGGCTTTCTGAGTGGATGAAGTCCACCAGACCTGCCCCTTTCGGGCAGAGCGCACCGCGGTTGACCGGATGATCCGGGTCCCCTTCGATATGGAAAATAGATGCTTTGGCGTTTTTTGCACCGTCACCGAGGCTATACATCAACAGCCCACAGCCGACAGAGCAGTACGTACAGGTGTTACGGGTTTCGCGGGTGCGCAGCAGTTTGTACTGCCGTGTTTCCGCCAGCGCTACGCCGGGCGCAAAGCCCAGTGCCGCCGCCGTGGTGCCTGCCATACCGCCAGCGCAGATCTTAAAGAACTGCCTTCTGCTGACCTGCATGGTCACTCCTTGTTTCGACATTGCTACCTTTATAGGTCGAGCCGCAGGAGCGTCTTGCTGCTTGCCTGCAACGCGCATTATTCGGGTATTTAGAGTTTTACTTTACGGTGACAAAACAACCGCAAAGGGTTGGAATTTTGTATTCCCACAATTCCTTGAGGGATAGCGCGCAGAATACCACATTGTCGGTAGGCTTGTTTGAATGGAGTTAATACAACGTGAATAAAAACTAAGCCTGCTAATTTAAAAATGTGAACTAAATCACATTATTAACTTTGTGTGTTACAAAGCTGTATCATCCCGGTCGATCACCTTCTCCACAGGAGGTAAAGCCGGTCCCGGATGTCCGAAAGAAAAATTGATCCATCTCTGGGGCGCATCGCTGCCATTTGTGCTGCAATAGCGCCCTTACTTGCGAAGTTATCCAGGAACGAAGTCGTGCCAAAAGAAAACCGAGATACCTCCTTCCAGCCCGTCGGCGTAGTGACGTGCGAGGTACGCAGACCCCCTCAGCTCAACCAGCCCATCCAGGACTGGATTGCGCAAGAGGTGCCCGTGGCGCTGGTCTACAACGGTATCTCGCACGTGGTGATGATGGCTTCGCCAAAAGATCTGACCCTCTTTGCCATCGGGTTTTCGCTCTCTGAGGGGATTATCGACCACCCGCAGGAGATCTACGGGATGGATGTGGTGCCGGTCTGCAACGGAATGGAAGTACAGATTGAACTCTCCAGCCGTCGTTTTATGGGATTAAAAGAACGTCGCCGCGCGCTGGCCGGGCGTACCGGCTGCGGCGTTTGCGGCGTGGAGCAGCTGAACGACATCGGCAAACCCATCACTCCGCTGCCCTTTAGCCAGACCTTCACGCTGGCGAACCTCGATACCGCGTTGAACAGCCTGCACTCGGTACAGCCGGTAGGGAATCTGAGCGGCTGTACCCATGCCGCCGCCTGGGTATTACCGAACGGCGAGATTGCCGGCGGGCATGAAGATGTCGGACGGCATGTGGCGCTGGATAAACTGCTGGGCAGGCGCGCAGGAGAGAATGAGACGTGGCAGCAGGGGGCTGCGCTGGTCTCCAGTCGGGCGAGCTACGAGATGGTGCAAAAGGCGGCGATGTGTGGGGTCGAGATCCTGTTTGCAGTCTCCGCAGCCACCACGCTGGCGGTAGAGGTGGCCGAGCGCTGCAACCTGACGCTGGTGGGGTTCTGCAAGCCGGGAAGAGCCACGGTCTATACCCATCCGCAGCGTTTGAATATTGTTCAATAAATTTGAATTGTTTTAGCAAATCCTTCCGCTATCAGTTGTCGGTGATGAGGCCTATTATTTATCACATCAAGGCACAACGCCTTACACCAACAACTTATTGAAAGGGTCACTATCATGAAAAGCATCAAAACTTTTGTCGCAGTAATCGCTCTGGCTACTTCTTTCGGTTCTTTCGCTGCTCAGTCCGTCACCGCATCCGCCAGCACCATTGATGGCGCAGAAGCTAAAATCGCGGCTCAGGCTCAGCAGGCTGGCGCGTCCTCTTACACCATTACTCAGGCTTTCTCCGGTAACCGTGTACACATGACCGCTGAACTGAATAAATAAGCGCACAGTATCTGTCGAAAGAGCGCCCCCGGGGCGCTTTTTTAGTTTATGCCTGCCAGGCGTAATAATGCCGTCACCACGGCCGCCGCGACGATCACGAAAATCAACGGTACCTTGCGCCACGCGAGGAATACCGCAAAGGCCACGCCCAGCACCCGCGCCATTCCGGCAAAATGCTCCCCTTCATAGAAGGTGGTCGCCAGCGCCACTGAAAACAGCAGCACCGTTGCCGCATCCGACAGCAGCGCCTGGGAGCGTTCAGACAGCGCTAACCGACTGCCCAGCTTCGCGCCGCCGAGACGCATCAGGTAGGTGCCCGCCGACAGCAGGGCGATACCGAGAATAAAGACGGTCATGTTTTCCATTATTTCTTCCTCGTCGCCAGGCCAAGGAGGGAGAGCAGAACCGGCAGGCCTACCGGCGCAAAGGGCACTGCGGCCAGCGACAGCGCCGCACCGCTGCAGGCGCGGATAAGCGTAGTGCGGTTCTTAAAGGCGGGCACGACCAACGCCAGTAAAATGGCCGGGAACACCGCGTCCAGCCCGATGGTTTCCGGGTCGGGCAGCAGTTTGCCGACCATCGCCCCCAGCAGGGTGCCCAGCGGCCAGATAATCGCCACCCCCAGGCCGCAGAGCCAGTAGGCGGCTTTGCGCTGCTCCGGCGTTTTTTGCGACAGGCCAAACACCACGCTTTCGTCATTCATAATGTGACAGCCGAGGAAGCTGGCGCCGCGTTTACCCACCAGCTCGCGCACCGTTACGCCAAAGGGGACATGGCGGGCGTTGACCAGCAGTCCGGCCGCCGCTGCGGCAAGGGGATTGCCCCCGCTGGCGACGATGCCGATAAACATAAATTCCGAGGCGCCCGCCAGTACTGAAATCGAGAGCACAAACGGCACCCATAAAGGGAAGCCATACGCCATCGCCAGCGAGCCGTAGGACATCCCCACGACGCCCACCGCCAGACACACGAGGATAATCGCCTTGATGGTGTCGCCTTTGAGACAAGAGAAAGCGTGTTTCATACAGTTTTAGCCATATCGAACGAGTATCCATTATAATGAACGCATCACATTCGTTTATCAAGATGAACGATTCGTTCGATTTATAGAACAAGAGACCGTTTATGACGCAGCCAATCAGCGTAATCGCCAAAAGTCTGGTGCGGGAGCGCATGAGGACCGGGCTTTCACTGGCGGAAATTGCTCGCCGGGCCGGGATCGCTAAATCCACACTCTCCCAGCTGGAGTCCGGCAACGGCAACCCCAGCCTCGAAACCCTGTGGTCGCTCTGCGTGGCGCTGGATATTCCCTTTGCCCGTTTGCTCGAACCACAGCAGCCCCTCACCCAGGTGCTTCGCCTTGGGGAAGGGACAAAAGTCATTGCTGAACAGGCTAACTACGAGGCCATTTTACTGGCGACCTGTCCGCCAGGCGCGCGACGCGATATCTATATCCTGATGGCGCAGCCCGGTGCCGACCGTATTTCCCATCCGCATCCGCCGGGTTCGGTTGAACATATTATCGTCATAAAGGGGAGGGCGCTGGTTGGCCTCACCGGAGCACCGGAAGAGCTCGGGGTTGGGGACTATATTTGCTATCCTGCCGACCAGCCGCACATCTTCAAAGCCTTTGAGCCCGATACCTATGCGCTCATGGTGGCGGAACAGAACTGACACACGAAGACACGGATAATCATGTCGCTTAAAGCTATTGCTAAAGAACTGGGACTGTCGGTAACGACGGTGAGCCGCGCCCTCAACGGCTATTTTGACGTTTCCAGCGAGACGCGTGCCCGCGTGGAAGCCGAAGCGCAGCGCCGCGGCTATCGGCCGAATACCTTCGCCCGCCGTCTGAAGATGGGCAAAATCGACGCCGTGGGGCTGGTCTTCCCGGTGCATCCCGTTCCGCTCAATAACAGCGTCTTTATGGAGATGGTCGGCGAAATCAGCCACGAACTGGCGCAGCATGAGATCGACTTACTCCTGATTGCCGATGACGATTTGGCCGACAAGCACAGCTACATGCGCATGGTACAAAGCCGTCGCGTGGATGCCCTGATCGTAGCGCATACCCTGGATAACGATCCGCGTCTCGGGCAGCTGCAGGCCGCCGGGTTCCCCTTCCTGGCGCTCGGCCGCAGCCATCTGCCGGAGCCCTATGCCTGGTTCGACTTCGATAACTATGCGGGCACATATACCGCGACCCGGCGGTTAATCGAAAAAGGGCATCAGCGCATTGCGCTGCTGGGTGAGAGCAACAATCAGGCGTTTATTACCCAGCGTCGACAGGGCTATCTCGATGCCCTGAAAGAGGCGGGGCTCTCCAGCGAATGGCTGCGCACCATGCCGCCTTCACGCCGGGCGGGCTACACCACTACCCAGGCACTGCTGGCGCTGGATGTCGCCCCCACGGCGATCGTCACCGACTGTAATACCCACGGTGACGGGGCCGCGATGGCCCTGGCGCAGATGGGGCGTTTAACCGGCGAGAAGGCCGTGGCGCTGGTGGTGTACGATGGCCTGCCGCAGGACAGCATTGTCGATATCGACGTGGCGGCGGTGATCCAGTCCACCCGTCAGGGGGTGGGCAAGCAGATTGCCGACATGGTGTTGCGGCTGATTAACGGCGACGACATCAGCCAGCTTCAGGTGTTGTGGCAGCCGGAATTCTCACCGGGCCAGACGGCATAAATTTCCCCAATTTCTAAACCCGATCACAAATCCGAAACGTTTTGGTTTGTATCCGAAACGTTTCGGATCAACACTCAGGATATCCCGATGACAGGAGATGTCCGATGCAAGAGGCAGTTTTACGACTCGCAAGCGAAACGGTCGATGTGGTGATAAAAACCCACCCGTTCGCCGAAATTCTTTACTGGGGGCCGCACCTTCGCCACTTTTCGCCGCAGGATGCGGCCACGCTTTCCCGCCCGATCGCCAACGGCAGACTGGACGTTGACTCACCGGTCACGCTGATGGCGGAACTTGCCCACGGCCTGTTCGGCGCGCCGGGCATTGAAGGTCACCGTCAGGGGCTGGATGGTTCGCCGCGGTTCCGTACCGTCGCGGTATCCCAGCAGGGACAAACCCTGACCCTCACCGCCGAAGATGGCACCGCCGGCCTGCGACTGACCAGCGAGATCGCCCTCGATGACAGCGGCGTGCTGGCAATTCGCCACGGCCTGACCAACCTCAAAAGCCAGCCGTGGCAGGTTGATCGCCTGGCCGTCACCCTGCCGCTGGCGGAACGTGCCCGCGAGGTGATGGCGTTTCATGGCCGCTGGATCCGCGAATTTCAGCCGCATCGCCTGCTGCTGGAGCACGACAGCTTTGTGATCGAAAACCGCCGCGGCCGCAGCTCCCACGAGCATTTCCCGGCGCTGATTAGCGGTACGCCGGGCTTCAGCGAAATGCACGGCGACGTCTGGGGCGTGCACCTGGGCTGGAGCGGCAACCACCGCCTGCGCGCGGAGGCCAAAACCGATGGCCGTCGCTATCTGCAGGCCGAAGCGCTCTGGCTGCCGGGGGAAATGGCGGTGGCGGAGGGGGAAACCCTGTGGACGCCATACCTCTACGCCAGCTATTCCAACCAGGGGCTGAACGGCATGAGCCAGCAGTTCCATCGCTATCTGCGCAGCAACATCATCCGCTTCCCGGAGAACAAGCCGCGCCCGGTGCATCTCAACACCTGGGAGGGGATCTACTTTAACCACGATCCTGAGTACATCATGCGGATGGCAGACGAAGCGGCCTCGCTGGGCGTGGAGCGCTTTATCATTGATGATGGCTGGTTTAAAGGGCGCAACGACGACCATGCTGCGCTGGGGGACTGGTATCTCGACGAGCAAAAATACCCTAACGGCTTAACGCCGGTGATCAACCACGTCAAAAGCCTCGGGATGGAGTTTGGTATCTGGGTCGAGCCGGAGATGATCAACCCGAACTCCGATCTGTATCGCGCCCACCCGGACTGGGTGCTGGCCCTGCCGGGTTATGAGCAGGCCACCGGCCGCCACCAGTGGGTGCTGAACCTCAACATTCCTGCCGCCTTCAACTACCTGCTGGAGCGCATGAGCTGGCTGCTGGGGGAGCACTCGGTGGACTATGTGAAGTGGGACATGAACCGCGAGCTGGTGCAGCCGGGCCATAACGGCAGGGCCGCTGCCGACGCCCAGACCCGCCAGTTCTACCGTCTGCTGGACACGCTGGGCGAGCGCTTCCCGCACGTGGAGTTTGAATCCTGCTCCTCCGGCGGCGGGCGTATCGACTATGAAGTCCTGACCCGCTGCCATCGCTTCTGGGCGTCGGATAATAACGACGCGCTGGAACGTAATACTATCCAGCGTGGCATGAGTTACTTCTTCCCGCCGGAGGTGATGGGCGCGCATATCGGTCATCATAAATGCCATGCCACTTTCCGCCAGCACAGCATTGCCTTCCGGGGCCTGACGGCGCTGTTCGGTCATATGGGGCTGGAGCTGGATCCTCTCGCCGTGGATGAGCAGGAGCGCGAAGGCTACCGGCACTATGCGGCCCTGCATAAGCAGTGGCGCGAGGTGATCCATCACGGCACCCAGTGGCGGGTGGATATGCCCGACAGCACCACCCTGGCGCAGGGGATCGTGAGTCAGGACCAGCGCCAGGGGCTGTTTATTGTCAGCCAGTTGGCGATGCCGGATTACACCCTGATGATGCCGCTGCGTATGCCGGGGCTGGCGGCCAACGCCCAGTACCGCATCACGCTGCTCGACCACCCCAACATCCGTCTGACCGGGGAAGGGGGGCACACCATGCGCAAGCTGCCGGCGTGGATGGAGACGCCGCAAACGGTGAGTGGCGAATGGCTGATGCAGGCGGGGCTTGCTCTGCCGGTTCTGGATCCGGAAACCGCCATCCTGATTGGCGTTGAACGCGTATAAGGGCAATGGGCCGGGCAACCGGCCCTGAGTTGAGGATAAAAATAATGAACACGACTGCCTGTACCCACAAAGACAACCCGAACTTCTGGATCTTCGGGTCGTTCTTCTTTCTCTACTTCTTCATTATGGCCACCTGCTTTCCGTTCCTGCCAATCTGGCTGTCGGATATCATCGGGCTGAATAAAACCCATACCGGGATCGTCTTCTCCTGTATCTCGCTGTTTGCCATCTCGTTCCAGCCGGTGCTGGGGATAGTGTCGGACAAGCTGGGGCTGAAAAAACACCTGCTGTGGATCATCGCGGTCCTGCTGTTTTTGTTCGCGCCCTTCTTCCTCTACGTCTTCGCGCCGCTGCTGAAAACCAATATCTGGCTCGGGGCGCTGAGCGGCGGGGTCTATATCGGCTTCGTCTTCTCGGCGGGGTCGGGCGCGATTGAGGCCTACATTGAACGCGTGAGCCGCAACAGCTTCTTTGAGTACGGCAAGGCGCGCATGTTTGGCTGTCTCGGCTGGGGGCTGTGCGCCTCGACGGGCGGCATCCTGTTCGGGATTGATCCCTCGTATGTGTTCTGGATGGGCTCCGCGGCGGCGCTGGTGCTGATGGTGTTGCTGGTGGTCGCCAAACCGAAACCTAACCAGACCGCCCAGGTGATGAACGCCCTCGGCGCTAACCAGCCGCAGATCACCGCCAGAACCGTCATTAACCTGTTCCGTCAGCGCAAAATGTGGATGTTCATCCTGTACGTGATTGGCGTGGCCTGCGTGTACGACGTCTTCGATCAGCAGTTCGCCACCTTCTTTAAAACCTTCTTTGCCACGCCGGAGGAGGGCACACGGGCGTTTGGTTTTGCGACCACCGCCGGGGAGATCTGCAACGCCATCATCATGTTCTGCTCGCCGTGGATCATTAACCGCATTGGCGCGAAAAATACGCTGCTGATTGCCGGGGTGATTATGGCGACGCGCATCATTGGTTCGTCGTTTGCCACCACCGCCGTGGAAGTCGTGGCCCTCAAGATGCTGCACGCCCTGGAAGTGCCGTTCCTGCTGGTGGGCGCGTTCAAGTACATTACCGGCGTGTTCGATACCCGGCTGTCCGCGACCATTTACCTGATTGGCTTCAACTTTGCCAAACAATTGGCGGCGATTTTCCTCTCCGCCTTTGCCGGGAATATGTATGACCGGATCGGCTTCCAGGAGACCTACCTGATGCTGGGCTGCTTTGTGCTGGCGGTGACGGTGCTGTCGGCGTTTACGTTGAGCAGCAGGCGGGAGATCGCTGCCGCGAGCGCGGCAGCGTTAACACATCAGGCCAGGTAAAACACCTCCTGCAGCCCGGTACTCACCGGGCTGTTATCCGGGTTAGACGGCATCACCTCCCCCATATATTTCCACCAGCGCTGGCAGACATCGGTGTTTGCCACCGCGTTCCAGCGCTCTTCCGATTCGATCTCCACCGTGGCAAACAGCAGGTTGCGGGTCTTATCCAGATAAATGGCGTAGTGGTGCGCGCCGTGGTCTTTCAGCACCGCTTTCAGCTCGGGCCAAATCGGATTGTGGCGACGTTCATACTCCTCGTGTGCGTCAGGGTTCACCTGCATCACAAATGCTTTGCGGATCATAATGCCTCCAGATAGAGTTCGCGCACCTCATCGCGGCTGGCGCTGCGCGGGTTGCAGGGAGCGCACGGGTCGGCGAGGGCTTTGTCGAGCCAGCCTTCGATGTCGGCTTTGGTCACCCCCAGCTTGCTGAAGCCGGACGGAATGCCGACGCGGGTGCTCAGGTCGCGAATTGCCTGAATGGCCGCCATGCTGGCCGCTTCGTCGCTCATCTTGCGGGTATCAACGCCCATCGCCTGCGCCACGCGGGCAAAGCGCGCTACGGCGTTCGGACGGTTAAAGTTTTCGACGATCGGCAGCAGGATGGCGTTGCACACGCCGTGCGGCAGGTTGTGCGTGGCACCCGGCTGGTGGGCCAGGGCGTGCACCAGCCCGAGTCCGGCGCTGTTAAAGGCCATCCCGGCCAGATACTGGCCGAAAGCCATCTGCTCGCGTGCCTCGAGGTTATGCCCGTTGTCTACCGCTTCCGGCAGCCAGTGGGCGATCAGGCGAATGGCCTCCAGCGCGTTGGCGTCAGTCAGGGGATGGGCACCCACGGAGACCCAGGCTTCGATGGCGTGGGTCAGGGCATCCATCCCGGTGGCGGCGGTGACGGAAGCCGGGATGTCGAGCATCACGCTGGCGTCATCCACGGCGATATCCGGGATAATGTTCGGGTCGATGATCACCTCTTTTACCTGACGCGCGGAGTCGATGATCACCGCATTGCTGGTCATCTCCGCCGCCGTGCCGGCGGTGGTGTTGATCGCCACCAGCGGCACCCCGGCGTTGATCACTTTGCCGACGCCGGAGTAAGCGGTGGACGGGCCAGGATTAGCGGTGAGAATTTTAATCGCTTTCGCGGTATCAATCGGGCTGCCGCCGCCGAAGGCAATAATGTAATCACAGTGCGCGTCCTGATACGCGGCAAATCCTTTTTGTACCAGCGCCTCGGTCGGATTCGGGAAGACCGCGTCGAACAGCTGATAAGACATCTGCTGCGCGTCGAGGGCGGTAAACAGGCTGTCGAGCAGGCCCATTTTCACCAGCTGACCGTCGGTGACGATCAGCGCCTTGCCCCACTGTTTGTTTGCGACCAGCTTAACCATATCGCCGATTGCGCCTGCGCCGTGCAGGCTGATTTTCGGCAGCGCCAACATAAAGCTCATGATCATTCTCCTTAATTACGGTGATTTTTATGCCCGGCGGCGCTGCGCTTGCACGGGCCTACGGTTAGGTAGGCCAGGTAAACGTAGTGCCACCCGGCATTTAAATTCGTCTTCGCTGCATAATCCGGCGGGTGATGATCGGCAGAGAGATCACCACAATCAGCATCGCGCCGATAATCACCGACATCACGATGCCCGGCACGTTGAGCAGGCTCAGGCCGAAGGTGACCAGCCCCATCAGGAAGGCAGCGATAATCACGCCCACCATGCTGCCGGAACCGCCGAGAATATTGACCCCACCGAGTACCGCCATGGTCACCACCGCCAGCTCCCAGCCCATCGCAATGGTCGGGCGGGTACTGCCCAGACGCGAGGTGAGCAGCACCGAGGCCAGCCCGGCCATCAGCCCCACCAGGGCAAAGAGGATCAGGTTGTGGCGCTTCACGTTAATGCCGGAATACCAGGCCCCGGTCGGGTTATTGCCGATGGCGTAGGTGCGACGCCCGAAGTTGGTCTTGTGCAGCACGAAGGCAAACACGACCGCCAGCACGATAAAGAGCGCGAACTCAAACGACAGCGCTCCCCAGACGTACCCCTGACCAAACCAGGCGAAGCTCTCCGGGTACGCGTTCAGCGCCTGGTCGCCCAGCAGAATGTAGGTGATGCCGCGATAAAGGCTCATGGTGCCGATGGTGATTACAATCGACGACAGATTAAAGCGGGTCACCAGCAGGCCGTTGAACAGCCCGCACAGCAGGCCAACCCCTAAGCCCACGCAGACCAGCAGCGGCGTATCCAGCCCGGCCGCCGCACAAAAGCCCGTCACCGTGGAACTCAGGGCGATGGTGGAGGCCACCGACAGGTCAATTTCACGGGCGATGATCAGCATCGCCATCGGCAGCACGATGATCGCCTTTTCGGTGAAGTTGAATGTGGCGTCGGACAGGTTCCAGATATCAAGGAAGTACGGGGAGGCCAGGGCGTTGCCCACAAACACCGCCAGGGTCACCGCCAGCAGAAAACCTTCCCAGCACAGCAGGCGCTGGAAAATGCCTGCCGGGGCGGGGGTGTTTTTAATCTCTTCAGACGTCATTACTTTACTCATGATCTTACCGCCTGTTTCTGACGAGCCAGCGCCGCATCGCGCAGGATCAGCCGTCCTTTGCGTTTGTTGCCGCGCTCATTGAGCAGCACCGCAATCACGATCACCGTCCCGGAGATCGCCATCTGCCAGAACGGCGACACGCCGATCACCGGCAGGGCATTGTTGATCACCCCGAGGAACAGCGCCCCGCACAGGCAACCTAACACCCGGCCGGTACCGCCCATGGTGCTGATGCCGCCGATCACGCAGGCCGCCACCACCTGGAGCTCAAAGCCGTTCGCCACGTCGACATAGGCCACCGCAAAGCGGGAGATCCACAGATAGCCGCAGAACCCGGCCAGCGCCCCGGAGAGGCAAAAGCTGACGAACTGCATTTTTCCGGCGTTGATCCCGGTGTAGTACGCCGCCGTGGCGTTACCGCCCGCGGTGTAGAGCGCGCGCCCGGTGCGGCTGTAGCGCAGGAAATAGCCCACCAGCAGCAGAGCGGCAATGGCGCACCAGCTCAGCACCGGCAAGCCCAGCACCGACGCCCGCGGCAGGCCGAGGAAGTCGGCCCCCATCTGGTTGGAGTTGACCCAGCCGCCGCCGGAGAGCAGGAAGATAATCCCACGGTAGATGCTCATGGTGCCGAGCGTCACCACAATCGCCGGGATGCCCATCTTCCACACCAGCAGGCCGTTAATAATGCCCATCACCAGACCCAGCACGGTGGCCAGGATCAGCAGCGCCCAGACCGGTACCTCGGGGTAGTTAAAGTTAATCAGGGCGACAATCATCCCGGTCAGCGCCAGGTTGGCCGCCATCGACAGGTCGATGCCCTTGGTGAGCAGGACCATCATCTGCCCGAGGGCGAGAACGATCAGAATCGAGGTGTCGTTGAACATCTCCACCAGGTTGCCCGGCGCGATAAACGACGGGACGCGGGCACCGATGGCGACCACCATCAGCACGATCACCGCCGCCAGCAGCGCCTCGCGGTGTTTAAGCAGCTGTTGCACCATTATGCGGCCTCCTGTCTGGCACCGCTGGCGGCGCTGACGATGGTTTCCGCCGTCGCGCCCCCCGCCTGATATTCCGCCACCATTAACCCTTCATGCATGACGATAATGCGGTCTGCCATGCCCATCACTTCCGGCAGTTCGGAGGAGACCATGATCACCGCCAGCCCCTGACCGACCAGTTCGGACATAAACTGATGCACCGCCGCTTTAGAACCGATATCGATTCCTTTAGTCGGTTCATCGAGGATGATGACGTCCGGGTGGGTGGCCAGCCATTTGCCGATCACCACTTTCTGCTGGTTGCCGCCGGAGAGGGTTTCCACCGCCTGCTTCCAGCTAAAGGCTTTCACCTGCAGGCGTCTGGCGTATTCATCCGCCAGCTGCCACTCGCGATCGTCATGCAGTACGCCGTTGGGGTTGAGCTTGCTGAGCTGTGGCAGGCTGATGTTCTGCGCAATCGACAGCTCGATAATCGCTCCCTGCTTCTGGCGCTCTTCCGGCACGCAGACGATCCCGGCCCGGATGGCATCCGCCGGCTGGCGGAAATGCTGTTCTTTGCCGTTCAGCACAATGCTGCCGGAGGAGGGGCGCGAGACGCCGGAGAGCGCCTGCATCAGCTCGGTACGCCCGGCACCCACCAGCCCGTAGAAGCCGAGGATTTCGCCTTTGCGTAGGGTAAAGGAGATATGGGCGAACTCGGTCGGATGGCAGAGATCCTGCACCTCCAGCACGGTGTCGCCTTTTTCACACGCCACTTTCGGGAAGGTCTGGGTAATGGCGCGGCCGACCATCATCGCCACCATCCGTTCTTCGGTGATGTCGTTGATAGCACCAGCACCGACAAACACGCCGTCGCGCAGGATGGTGTAGTGATCCGCCAGCTCAAAAATCTCGTCGAACTTGTGCGAGATAAACAGGATCGCTTTCCCCTCCTGCTTGAGGCGTTCAACGATCTGATAGAACTCAAGAATTTCATGCTGCGACAGGGCGGCGGTGGGTTCATCGAGGATCACCACCTGGGCATCAAAGGACAGCGCCCGGGCAATCGCCACCATATGCCGCTGGGCGATGCTCAGGGTTTTCAGCGTCGCGCGCGGGTCAATCTGCACCTCCAGACGGGTGAGGATCGCCTGCGCCCGGCGATGCATCTCCGGCCAGTCGAGTTTTTTGAAAAAGCCTTTATAGAGGTACTGACCAACAAAAATATTTTCGGTGACCGACAGCTCATCGAACAGCACGGTCTCCTGGTGGATCGCGGTAATGCCCACCTTGTGCGCCGAGTCGGGGGTCGGCAGCTGAATGGGAATGGCTTTATAGAGGATCTCGCCCTCGTCGGGCTGGTAGATGCCGGTCATCACTTTGACCAGCGTCGATTTGCCCGCGCCGTTTTCACCGATCAGGGCGGTGACTTTGCCGGGCCAGAGTTCAAGCTGCACGTTCTCAAGGGCGCGCACACCGGGGAAAACCTTGGTGATGCCTTTAAGTTGAAGCAATGGGGTCATGATAGTTCTCCATTTGATCCCCTCTCCCCCCGGGAGAGGGTTAGGGTGAGGGGAGTGCGGTCTGATGCCCTCACCCCGGCCCTCTCCCACAGGGAGAGGGAGAAGGAATCAGAAGATTTTCGAGAACTTATCAATATTGCTGGCATCGTAAACAAAGGGCTCAGCCATCGCGCCGCTGCCGTCGGCATCCAGCTTCACTTTGCCCAGTTTGCCCATGCTGGCTTCGTCTTTGGTGGCGGTGCCTTTCACCAGGTCATCCGCTAAGTAGGTCGCGGCATACCCGAGGTCGATCGGGTTCCAGATGGCGAAGCTCTTGCTGGCACCGGATTTCACCGCGCCCGCCATCTCAGACGGCAACCCTAAGCCGGTCACATACACTTTGCCGATCTTGCCCTGATCTTTTACTGCCTGCGCTGCCGCCACGATGCCGACAGACGACGGGGAGACGATCACCTTCAGATCCGGGTAGGTTTTCAGCAGGCCGACCGCTTCGCGGTAGCTCTTATCCGACAGATCGTCGCCATAGGCCACGGTCACCAGGTTGACGGACGGGTACTGCGGCAGCACCTTTTTCATCTCGGCAATCCAGGTGTTCTGGTTGGTGGAGGTTGGGGTGGCGCTCAGCACCGCCACGTCGCCTTTCTCCACGTTCAGCGCTTTCAGCGCCTCGGCCGCCAGCTTGACGTTGGTCTCGCCAATCAGCGCGTTATTGGAAGGGTTGAGGTGGATCTGGCGCCCGGCTTTCGCCACGCCGGAGTCCCATGACACCACTTTGATCCCGCGCTGCATCGCTTTTTTCAGCACCGGCACCACGGCATCAGGATCGTTGGCGGAGATGGCGATCGCATCCACCCCCTGGGCGATCAACCCGTTCAGCACTTCGATCTGCGCTTCGGCCGTGGTAGTGGTCGGCCCGGTATAAATCACTTTGACATCACCTAACTCTTTGGCTGCCTCCTGGGCACCCACGTTTGCCGCTTCGAAGAAGCCATTACCTAAGGATTTCGCCACCAGGGCGATTTTTACTTCCGCTAAAGCAGAACCGGACAACGCCAGGGCGGCAACGGTGAGGATCAAGCTTGTCTTTATTTTCATTGCTTTTACTCCACTTAAAGAGGTGATTTGTGTAGGGATTGCAGGTGTAGTTCGCCCCGTCTCAATGAGCGGGGCGCGATGTTCTTATTTGTACAGATCTAACGCCGACTGCACAGGGTTAACGCCAAAGCGTTTGCCCAGCGCAATCAGCTCTTCCCGGGTGATGGTCTGCTTCATGCCACCCATCGAATACACTTTTACCAGCACTTCGGCTGACTTCTCGGCGGTGTCGATCAGACCAAAGGTTTCATCCAGCGTCGGGCCACTGCCGAACACGCCGTGGAACGGCCACAGCACCAGGGAATGTTTTTGCATCTCAATCGCCGTGGCTTCGCCGATCTCATCGGTACCCGGCACCATCCACGGCAGAATGCCCACGCCATCCGGGAACACCACCAGACACTCGGTGCTGCCTTCCCACAGCTGACGGGTGATGACGTCGGTGTTGTTCTCCAGCACGAAGGTCAGGGCGATCAGGTTGGTGGCGTGGCAGTGCATGATCACGCGATCTTTCCCGCCCGTGGCCTTGATACGCTCGCAGTGGGAGAGGAAGTGGGCCGGCAGCTCGGAGGTTGGCACCGCTTCGTCAGTCAGCCCCCAAAGAATGTGGTAGCCCGCGCCGTCGCTGTCCACTTTTACCACCCCTAAATTGGCGGTGGGATCGAGCTGCACGTTGCGGAAGAACTTGCCGGAACCAGTGACGATAAACGGTGTGTTGGCGAGCAGCGGCATCGGCTGGCTCAGGGCGATATAGCGCGGCTTCTGATGGAAGTCGGCGGCAAAGGGTTCAATATCCGCGTCGTCCAGGCGCAGCGTCAGGTTGCCGCCGTTGCGCTCGTCCCAGCCTTTCAGCCAGGCGTCGGAGGTGGCTTTGATCATGCCCTGGACGAACCAGGATTGAGTGATGGTCTGCATTCTGTGTTTCCTTTGGAAATGCCGGGTGGCGCTGCGCTGACCCGGCCTACTTTTACCCGTAGGCCCGGCAAGCGAAGCGCCGCCGGGCAATGTCTTTACTTGCGATTAACTAATACGTCCTGCTCATACGCCCGCACGGTATCCAGCCACTGGCTGCCCGCCGGAGCGTCGTTGCGCTGGCAGTACATCTCCCATACCGCCTGCCACGGCAGTGATTTTTGCTCTTCGAGCAGCGCCAGACGGGCGGTGTAATCCCCTGCGGCTTCCAGCGCGCGCAGCTCGGCGGTAGGCTCCAGCAGGGCGCGCAGCAGGGCTTTTTTCATGTTGCGGGTGCCGATCACCCAGGCCGCGATGCGGTTGATGGAGGCATCGAAGAAGTCGAGGCCGATATGCACCCGGTCAAACAGGTCATGGCGAATAATCTCGCTGGCGATGGCCTGGGTTTCGTCATCCAGCAGCACCACGTGGTCGCTGTCCCAGCGCACCGGACGGCTGACGTGCAGCAGCAGGTGCGGCACGTACAGCATCGCGGCGGAAATCTTGTCGGAGATCACCTCGGTGGGATGGAAGTGACCCGCGTCCAGACACAGCGCGGTCTGGCGGCTGGTGGCGTAACCCATGTAGAACTCGTTGGAGCCGACGGTGTAGCTCTCGGCGCCAATGCCGAACAGCTTGCTCTCCACGGCATCGATATGGTGCGCCGGGTTCAGCTTTTCGCTAATCACTTCATCCAGCGCCGCCAGCAGACGCTGACGCGGGGCGAGGCGGTCGACGGTAATGTCTTTCATCCCGTCCGGGATCCAGATGTTCATCACCGACGGGGTGCCCAGCTGTTCGCCAAACCAGGCCGACACGCGACGGCTGGCCTTCACGTGGTCGATCCAGAACTGACGGATTTCGTCATCAGCGTGGGCGAGAGTAAAGCCGTCGGCGCTCAGCGGATGTGAGAAGCAGGAGGGGTTAAAATCCAGCCCCAGCTTATTAACTTTTGCCCACTCGACCCAGTTCTTGAAATGTTCCGGCTTGATGGCGTTGCGATCGACCGGCGTGTCGGACTCCAGATAGATGGCGTGCAGGTTCAGGCGTTTTGGCCCCGGGATCAGGCTCAGGGCCAGCTCCAGATCGGCCCGCAGCTCGGCGGCGTTACGCGCCTTGCCCGGATAGTTACCGGTAGCCTGGATCCCGCCGGTCAGCGCGCCGCCCGGGTTCTCAAAACCGGCCACGTCATCGCCCTGCCAGCAGTGCATAGAGACGGGCAGACGGTCGAGCTGACGCAGAGCCTCCTCGACATCCACGCCCACGGCGGCGAAACGCTGTTTAGCCAGTTCCCAGGCTTGTTCAAGTTGAGTGGTCATGCGCAAAGCTCCTTTGTCGGTCGTTGTTGCTGAAACTGCGTGCGGTAGCGGGCAATCTCATGATCGGGATGAGGGGTAAAGGTGGTCAGGCCGTAGTTGCCGGTCACCACCTGACGGAATTGATCCACGTTGGTCAGCTCGTCGAGGGTCATCAGCTGAATGCCGATATTGCCGAGCGTCGACGCCTCAACCGGCCCGGCTAGCACAGTGATGCCGCAGGCGTTGGCGCACAGCTGGTTGAGCAGCTGGTTCTGGCACCCGCCGCCGACAATGTGCAGCTGGCTGAACGGTTTACCGCGCAGGGTGGCCAGCTCATGCAGCACCTCGGCATACAGCAGGGCGAGGCTGTCGAAGATGCAGCGCGCCAGCTCCGCGGCGCTCTCCGGCACTGGCTGGGCGCTTTCGCGACAGGCGGCCTGGATCTCGGCGCTCATGTTGGCCGGGTTGATAAAGCGGTCGTCGTTGGGGTTGATCAGGAAAGTGCAGGCCGTCAGCTTTTCGGTTTCTGCGATAAGCGCCGGCAGGTTAGTGATGTTCTGCTCTTTCAGCACCCGCTGCAGCAGCCACAGGCCCATAATATTTTTCAGCACCCGGTAGCGGCCTTCGGCTCCGCCTTCGTTGGTAATGTTCGCCGCCAGCGCGTTATCGCTGGTATAGGGGGTTTTGCTCTCAAAGCCCATCAGCGACCAGGTGCCGGAGGAGAGATAAGCCGCATCCTGTGAGGCTAGCGGAGCAGCGATCACCGCGCTGGCGGTGTCGTGGCTGGCGACGGCCACCACCGGGATGGCGTTATCCTGCGGGCAAATCCAGTGGCCAATCACGTTGCCCGGATGGGTAGGGGTGCCAAACCAGTCGCGCGGCGCCCCGGTCCAGTTGAGCAGATTCTCGTCCCAGGAGTCGGAATTGATATTCACCAGCTGGGTGGTGGTGGCGTTGGTATATTCCCAGTTCATCTGGCCGGTGAGTCGGTAGCTGAAGTAGTCCGGGATCAGCAGGGCGTGAGCAACGTTCGCCACCAGCTCCGGCTGCTGTTCCACCAGGGCGCGCAGCTGATACAGGGTATTAAATGGCAGGAACTGGATGCCGCTGCGGCCATAGATCTCCGCTTTTCCGAGCTGCTCCAGCGCGTGCGTCATCACCCCGTCGGTGCGGCTGTCGCGATAGGAGACCGGCAGGCCCACGCGCTCGCCCTTGCTGTTCAGCAGCACGTAATCCACGCCCCAGGTGTCAATCCCGATGCTGTCAATGTGAATGCCCTCTTCACAGACCTTATTCAGCCCGGTGCGGATCTCCGCTTCCAGCGTATCGATATCCCAGCAGTCAAAGCCGTCCTGCTTTTGCAGGCAGTTCACGAAACGGTGGATTTCGCGAAGCAGAAGGGTGCGCTGCTCGCGGTGGTAGCTCGCCAGCATTACGCGGCCGCTGGATGCGCCTAAATCGACTGCCACACAATGGCGAAAAGTCATGGTCCGGTCCTTCCTGTAGTCATTGCCGGACAGTGTAAAAAAGGGAAGCGTCAGCGACCTTCTTGCCACTGACAGCGCATTTCAGGCGCTGGCAAGAAAGCAAAGATGAACGTGAGAGAGTTCACATTTCCCGCTAATTACCGGGATTTCGGGGGATGTGACGGTGGGCGCATTTCCGGATCTTTCCCGCCGTTTCTTGAAAAAGCGACAGACTTTGCGCCTTTTGCTGTCGAAAATTTAAGGTGAGCCGGGGAACCCTAAATTACTATTTTGAGAACATTTATCATCTGGTGACCCGTTATGACCGTACTGCACAGCGTGGATTTTTTCCCTTCAGGCCACTCGCCTGTGGCGATTGAGCCGCGGCTGCCCCAGGCTGCCTTTCCGGAACATCATCATGATTTTCATGAGATCGTTATCGTTGAACACGGCACGGGCATCCATGTCTTCAACGGACAGCCGTACACCATCAGCGGCGGCACGGTGTGCTTCGTACGCGATCATGACCGGCATATGTATGAACATACCGACAACCTGTGCCTGACCAACGTGCTCTATCGCTCCCCGGAAGCGTTCCAGTTTTTGTCGGGACTGAACCAGCTGCTGCCCCAGGAGCAGGACGGCCACTACCCGTCGCACTGGCGAGTGAATCAGGCCACGCTGCAGCAGGTGCGTCAGCTGGTCAGCCAGATGGAGCAGTCCGAAGAGGGGCAGACCACCCACGCCCTCGCCAGCCGCGAGATCCTCTTTATGCAGCTGCTGGTGCTGCTGCGCCGCGGCAGTCTGGTGGAGGGGGCGGCGGATAACGACGCCCGGCTCAATCAACTGATGGCCTGGCTGGAAGATCACTTTGCGGAGGATGTCTGCTGGGAGACGCTGGCGGATAACTTTTCTCTCTCGCTGCGCACCCTGCATCGCCAGCTGAAACAGCACACCGGACAGACGCCCCAGCGCTACCTGAACCGTCTGCGGCTGATCAAGGCGCGCCACCTGCTGCGCCATACCGACGAGAGCGTCACCGATATCGCCTATCGCTGCGGTTTTGGCGACAGTAACCACTTTTCGACCCTGTTTCGCCGGGAGTTTGACTGGTCCCCGCGCGACATTCGCCAGGGCCGGGATGCCTCGCTTCAGTAACGCGAGGAAAATCACCGTTTTATTGCCGCAAACCGGGTAATAATGTCAGGTTGTTCCCGGGTAGAGGTTGTGATGTGGCTGGACAGTTGATTCTTCGCAGAGCCGATTTTTTTGCATCCGCCGCCCAGGCCGTCGCGGTCGCGGACCGCTATCCGCAAAATGTCTTTGCCGAACACACCCACGATTTCTGCGAGCTGGTGCTGGTGTGGCGCGGCAACGGACTGCATATCCTCAACGATCGCCCCTACCGCATCACCCGGGGCGACCTGTTTTATATCCGCGCGGAAGACAAACACTCCTACGCCTCGGTCAACGATCTGGTGCTGCAGAACATCATCTACTGCCCCGACCGGCTGAAGCTCAACGTGGACTGGGGAGCGAACATACCGGGCTTTCTTAAAGCGCGCGGTGCCCCGCACTGGCGGCTGGGCAGCAACGGCATGGCGCAGGTGCGCCCGGTGATCGCTCAGCTGGAGCAGGAGAGCCTGAAGAACGATCCCCACGCGTTCGATATGGCCGAGCTGCTGTTTGCCCAGCTGACGATCATGCTCAAACGCTACCGTTACGCCCCGGATAACCCCGCCGCCAGCGAGCCGGAAGCGCTGCTGGATAAGCTGATCACCGCCCTGGCGGGCAGCCTGAACCGCAGCTTTGTGCTGGAGAAGTTTTGCGAGCAGGAGCAGTGCAGCGAGCGCGCCCTGCGCCAGCAGTTCCGCACCCAGACCGGCATGACGGTGAACCACTACCTGCGCCAGCTGCGCATCTGCCACGCGCAGTATCTGCTGCAGCATACCGAGCTGATGGTCAGCGAAGTCGCCATGCAGTGCGGCTTTGAGGACAGCAATTACTTCTCGGTGGTGTTTAACCGCGAAGTGGGGATGACCCCGGTTCAGTGGCGTCACCGCAGCCATAACGCGGCGTAATAGAATGCCCGCTCGTCCCTGAGGTCCACCGCACGCCCCGCCAGATCAGTCACATAACGAAAAGTTATATCCTTATTAAAACTACGGCATTGATAAACATTTTCAATATCATTTAATTAACTATAATGAACCAACTGCTTACGCGGCATTAACACGTTTGCCGCCCGACAATAATGGAGATGATTATGAGCTATACCCTGCCATCCCTGCCGTACGCTTACGACGCCCTTGAGCCGCATTTCGACAAGCAGACGATGGAAATCCATCACACCAAACACCACCAGACTTACGTTAACAACGCCAACGCGGCGCTGGAAAGCCTGCCAGAGTTCGCCAGCCTGCCTGCTGAAGAGCTGATCACCAAACTGGATCAACTGCCAGCTGACAAGAAAACCGTTCTGCGTAACAACGCGGGCGGCCACGCTAACCACAGCTTCTTCTGGAAAGGCCTGAAAACCGGCACCACCCTGCAGGGCGACCTGAAATCGGCTATCGAGCGCGACTTCGGCTCCGTTGATAACTTCAAAGCTGAGTTTGAAAAAGCCGCTGCTACCCGTTTCGGCTCTGGCTGGGCGTGGCTGGTACTGAAAGGCGACAAACTGGCTGTGGTTTCTACCGCGAACCAGGACTCCCCGCTGATGGGTGAAGCAATCTCTGGCGCATCCGGTTTCCCAATCGTGGGCCTGGACGTGTGGGAACACGCTTACTACCTGAAATTCCAGAACCGTCGCCCGGACTACATCAAAGCCTTCTGGGACGTGGTGAACTGGGACGAAGCAGCAGCACGTTTCGCCGCTAAAAAATAAGGTTGCAAAGCCGCCTGTGAGAAGCGAGTCTGATGACTCGCTTTTTTTATACCCACAATCTGCGTAAGGAGTCGCGATGAACTACCCCGTTAACGTATTTACCGGAAAAATAAGGGATTACGACGGCAGTCGCCCGAGCGCGATTGCCAAACTGCAGGTTGACGGCGAACTCACCCTCACCGAAAAGGGGCTGGCGGGCGATGAGCAGGCGGAGAAGAAAATCCACGGCGGGCCGGAGCGCGCGCTGTGCCACTATCCGCGCGAGCATTATCAGCACTGGGCGAGCGAATATCCCGCCCAGGCCGGGCTTTTTGTCGCGCCGGCGTTCGGCGAAAACCTCTCAACCGAGGGGCTGACGGAGAAGAACGTCTTTATCGGGGATATCTTTCGCTGGGGCGAGGCCCTGATCCAGGTGACCCAGCCGCGTTCGCCGTGCTTCAAGCTCAACTTCCACTTCGGCATTAATGACATGGCCACGCAGATGCAGAACGCCGCGAAAACCGGCTGGCTCTATCGCGTGGTGCTGGCCGGGCAGGTTTCGGCGGATGCGCCGCTGACGCTGATCTCCCGCCTGAGCGATGTCTCGGTGCATGATGCCTGCGCCATCGCCTGGCATATGCCCTTTGATGATGACCAGTATCACCGGTTGCTGTCGGCGGCGGGGTTATCCACCAGCTGGACCCGAACCATGCAGAAGCGGCGAATTAGCAACAAGATCGAAGATAATTCGCGGAGACTATGGGGAAACCAGGCCGGGTAAGGCGAAGCCGCCACCCGGCACAATAGCTACGATCGTTTGTACAACGGCAGCCAGAGCGTTAACCGCAATCCCCCCAGCGGGCTGTCGTCCGCTTTCACCCAGCCGCGGTGCTGCTGAATGGCGGTCTCGACAATCGCCAGACCCAGCCCGGTGCCGCCGGATTCACGGTCACGGGCCTCGTCGGTGCGGTAGAACGGACGGAAAATCTGCTCGCGATCTTCCGGGCTGACGCCAGGACCATCGTCATCGACGTTAATGGTGATGCCGTCTTTGTCCACCGAGAACGCCACTTCAATTTTGGTATGCGAGTAGCGCAGGGCGTTACGCACGATATTCTCCAGCGCGCTCTCCAGCGTGTTGGGGTTACCGTATAGCGGCCACGGTCCCGGCGGGAAGTTGACGGTGAAGGATTTCCCCATCTGCTCCGCTTCGAAGGCCGCGTTATCCAGCACCTCATGCCACAGGTGGTTGGCTTTCACCGTTTCGCTGACCAGCGCGTTTTTCTGCTGATTGCGGGACATCACCAGCAGGTCGTTGATCATGCTGTCCAGACGGTGCGCTTCCGTTTCGATACGCTCCAGCTCTTTGCTTTCTCCACTACGGCGGCGCAGCAGGGCGGTGCCCAATTGCAGACGCGTCAGCGGGGTGCGCAATTCGTGGGAGATATCAGAGAGCAGGCGCTGCTGGGTGGTCATCATCCGCTCCAGCGCGGTCACCATCTGGTTAAAGCTGGCACCCGCCGCCAGGAACTCCTGCGGCCCGGCTTCCAGCTCCGGGTGCTGCCGCAGGTTGCCCTGCGCCACTTCATCCGCGGCGTTTTTCAACTTACGCGCCGGTTTCGCCAGGCTCCACGCCAGCCACAGCAGCAGCGGTGAACTCACCAGCATAGTGACAATCAATAACAGCAGCGGGCGGTCAAACAGCAGGTTGATAAAGTCGGACTGGGAACTGCTCGCCGGACGAATCAGATAGAGCTGGTAATTATCTTCCCCGTCATTGACGGAGAACGGCCCCACCATCTCTACCCGACCATATTTTTTCTTTTGCGGATGATCGGCGTTATCCGCCTGGCCAATGAAGTTGCGGATGATCTGCATTTCATTGCGATCGGCACCGATTACGCGACCTTCGCTGGTGACCAGCAGCAGGCGTTGCCCCGGTGGTGCCCATTTTTCGATAGCGCGAAACAGCCTGCGCCACCACATCAAATCATTGGGCGGATCGATGGCCAGCTCTGCTTCTACGTGCTGCTCGATCATCACACCCTGACGTTGCTCGCTATCAAGGAGCTCCGTCATCTGGCGTGAGTCGAGTTTGGGTAACATCAAAACCAGCATTAAAACCAGTGCCAGCGTCAGCCAGAAGATGGCAAAGATGCGGGCGGTTAAGCTGCCTATCATGAAGCGGACACCATCAGATAGCCGCGTCCACGCAGGGTTTTAAACCACGGGTGGCCATCCTTGCGCTCCGGTAATTTGCGGCGCAGGTTGGAGATGTGCATATCAATCGCACGGTCGAACGGGGTCAGGCGTTTACCCAGCACTTCCTGGCTCAGATGTTCACGCGATACCACCTGGCCCAGATGCTGCGCCAGCAGATAAAGCAGGGTGAATTCAGTGCCGGTCAGCTCCAGCGCCTGGCCGTCAAAGCTGGCTTCCTGGCGGCCCGGATTGAGGCTCAGGGAGTCCACTTCAAGGGTTGGCGAACCGTTGTCGGTGTTCTGCTGCTGCTCGCTCCAGTGGGAACGGCGCAGGATCGCCCGAATACGTGCTACCAGCTCACGGTCGTTAAAGGGTTTAGGCAGATAATCATCGGCACCCAGCTCAAGGCCGAGTACACGATCGAGTTCGCTACCGCGCGCGGTCAGCATAATTACTGGGGTCTGGTGCGTCTGGCGCAGCTCTTTAAGGGTGTCGATACCGTTCTTCTTCGGCATCATAACGTCGAGCAAAAGCAAGTCGATGCTATCGTCGAGTTGGCTCAGCGCCTGCTCCCCGTCGTGGGCCACCGACACGTCAAAGCCTTCCATGTCGAGCAACTCCTTTAAAAGGGATGTCAGCTCTCGGTCATCATCAACTAACAGGATTTTATTCATTGTTTAAATACCTCCGAGGCAGAAATTACGTCATCAAGGCTATCTAATCCATGACTTTACGTTGTTTTACACCCCCTGACGCATGTTTGCAGCCTGAATCGTAGACTGTCTCTCGTTGAATCGCGACACGAAAGATTTTGGGAGTAAGTGATGCGCAAAGTTACCGCTGCCGTCATGGCCTCAACGCTGGCGTTTAGTGCATTTAGCCAGGCTGCTGGAGCTATCACCGGCGATAACCGCTCCTCAGTGGAGGGCATAGCGCAGCACAGCGGCCAGGGCCATATGTTCGACGGCATAAGTTTAACCGAACATCAGCGTCAACAGATGCGAGATCTGATGCAGCGGGCTCGTCATGACCAGCCCCCTGTTAATGTTAGCGAAATGGAGACAATGCACCGCCTTGTCACCGCAGAAAATTTTGACGAAAACGCTGTACGCGCTCAGGCAGATAAAATGGCGCAGGAGCAGGTTGCCCGACAGGTCGAAATGGCCAAGGTCCGCAACCAGATGTTCCACCTGCTAACGCCTGAGCAGCAAGCGGTTTTGAACCAGAAACACCAGCAACGTATGGATCAGTTGCGTGAGGTTGCACGGATGCAGAAGAACGCTGAATCGACGCTTTTTAGTAGCAATACCCGTAGTAACCAGTAGACCCTGTTTTCCTTGCCATAGACACCATCCCTGTCTTCCCCCTCATGATGAGGGGGTTTTTTTTGCCCGTCATTCAAACGTCGTAACCGTTTATTCATCTTATTGCCTCCTCTGCATCCGTTATACTAGCGGCATAGCATGACAGGAGTGTTTATGAATCAATCCTATGGGCGACTGGTAAGCCGGGCCGCATTGGCTGCGACGATCATGGCGTCGTGTCTGTTAGTGATTAAAATTTTCGCGTGGTGGTATACCGGTTCAGTCAGTATTCTGGCGGCGTTGGTCGATTCGTTGGTGGATATTGCCGCCTCGCTCACTAACCTGTGGGTAGTGCGTTATTCGCTACAACCAGCAGATGAAGAGCATACCTTTGGTCACGGCAAAGCCGAATCGCTGGCGGCGCTGGCACAAAGTATGTTTATTTCCGGTTCGGCGCTGTTCCTCTTTTTAACCGGCATTCAACACCTGTATACCCCGACGCCGATGAAAGATCCCGGCGTGGGCGTCGTCGTCACGGTTATTGCACTTATTAGCACATTGGTTCTGGTAACGTTCCAGCGCTGGGTTGTGCGTAAAACGCAAAGTCAGGCGGTACGGGCCGATATGCTTCATTATCAGTCTGATGTTATGATGAACGGTGCGATCCTGATTGCGCTCGGTCTGGCCTGGTATGGCTGGCACCGGGCCGATGCGCTATTTGCGTTAGGGATTGGCTTTTATATTTTATACAGTGCGTTGCGCATGGGGTACGATGCGGTGCAATCGCTTCTCGATCGCGCCTTGCCAGACGCAGAACGGCATGAAATCTTCGAAATTGTGACCTCCTGGCCAGGCGTCAGCGGTGCTCACGATCTTCGCACGCGGCAGTCAGGGCCGACCCGCTTTATTCAGATTCATTTAGAAATGGAAGATAACCTGCCGCTGGTTCAGGCACATCTGGTGGCTGAGCAGGTTGAGCAGGCGATTTTGCAGCGTTTCCCGGGGTCAGACGTCATTATTCACCAGGATCCCTGCTCAGTCGTACCTAAGCCAGGCAATGGACATTTTGAGCTTTCGTAATTCGTTGTAAAAAAGTGAACCGGGCCAGCATTTTGTGGAAAAATAACCGCCATATGGCCTGACCTGAATCAATTCAGCTGGAAGTGATTGATATACTATTTGCAGTATTCGTTGGTCGTCAGAAGTCTTCCGGCAACAGATTTCATTTTTGCATTCCTAAGTTCAGAGGTAGTCATGATTAAGAAAATCGGTGTGTTGACAAGCGGCGGTGATGCGCCCGGCATGAACGCGGCAATTCGTGGTGTAGTTCGTGCTGCGTTGACGGAAGGTCTGGAAGTTTTTGGTATCTATGACGGTTATCTGGGCCTGTATGAAGATCGCATGGTGCAGCTCGACCGCTACAGTGTGTCCGACATGATTAACCGCGGCGGTACCTTCCTGGGTTCCGCACGTTTCCCGGAATTCCGCGACGATCGCATCCGTGAAGTGGCTATCGAGAACATGAAGAAACGCGGCCTCGACGCGCTGGTCGTTATCGGTGGTGACGGCTCCTATATGGGTGCAAAACGTCTGACCGAAATGGGCTTCCCGTGCATCGGTCTGCCAGGCACCATCGACAATGACATCAAAGGCACCGACTACACCATCGGTTACTTTACTGCTCTGGGCACCGTGGTTGAAGCGATTGACCGCCTGCGCGACACCTCTTCTTCTCACCAGCGTATCTCCATCGTTGAAGTAATGGGCCGCTACTGTGGCGATCTGACCCTGGCCGCGGCGATTGCCGGTGGCTGTGAGTTCGTGGTGGTTCCGGAAGTGGAATTCAGCCGTGAAGACCTGGTTAACGAGATCAAAGCGGGTATCGCGAAAGGTAAGAAACACGCCATCGTGGCCATTACCGAGCACATCTGTGACGTTGACGAGCTGGCGAAGTACATCGAAACCGAAACCAAACGCGAAACCCGCGCCACCGTTCTCGGCCACATCCAGCGCGGCGGTTCCCCGGGTCCTTACGACCGTATCCTGGCCTCCCGCATGGGTGCGTACGCAATTGAACTGCTGCAGCAGGGCTTCGGCGGCCGTTGCGTCGGCATTCAGAACGAGAAACTGGTTCACCATGACATCATCGACGCCATCGAAAACATGAAGCGTCCGTTCAAAGGTGACTGGCTGGACTGCGCGAAAAAACTTTACTGATCAGCGGCTTGTTGTCGGGTGGCGCTGCGCTTACCCGGCCTACAAGGTGTGTGCGGGCTGATGCCCTCACCCCGGCCCTCTCCCACGGGAGAGGGAGAACATATTAAAAACGGAAACCCAAGGGTTTCCGTTTTGCTTTTACCTTGAAGCCGCCACCGGGCTTTTTTGTGCGCACAATACCGCTTTTTATTCCCTGAAGTTATAGCCAATCTTTTTTTATTCTTTAATCATTGGTTCGCTTTCTGGCACGCTGCAATCATCAAACACAACATTAAGAGAGTGGGACGATGAACAAGTGGGGCGTGGGGTTAACTTTATTGCTGGCATCGACCAGCGTTCTGGCAAAGGACATCCAGTTACTGAACGTGTCTTACGATCCGACACGTGAACTGTACGAGCAGTACAACAAAGCGTTCGCCGCACACTGGAAACAGGAGACCGGCGATAACGTGGTGATCCGTCAGTCGCACGGCGGCTCCGGTAAGCAGGCGACCTCGGTCATCAACGGTATCGAAGCCGATGTCGTGACCCTGGCGCTGGCGTACGACGTGGACGCTATCGCGGAACGCGGTCGTATCGATAAAAACTGGATCAAACGTCTGCCAGACAACTCTGCGCCATACACCTCCACCATCGTTTTCCTGGTGCGTAAAGGCAACCCGAAACAGATCCACGACTGGAACGACCTGATTAAGCCGGGCGTTTCCGTGATTACCCCGAACCCAAAAAGTTCTGGCGGCGCTCGCTGGAACTACCTGGCAGCCTGGGGCTACGCCCTGCACCACAACAATGGCGACCAGGCCAAAGCCCAGGATTTCGTGAAGTCGCTGTTTAAAAACGTGGAAGTGCTGGACTCCGGCGCGCGCGGTGCGACCAATACCTTCGTTGAACGCGGCATTGGCGATGTGCTGATTGCGTGGGAAAACGAAGCGCTGCTGGCGACAAACGAGCTGGGCAAAGACAAGTTTGAAATCGTGACCCCAAGCGAATCGATTCTGGCTGAGCCAACCGTCTCTGTGGTCGACAAAGTGGCGGAGAAGAAAGGCACCCAGGCCGTAGCGGAAGCCTACCTGAAGTACCTTTACACCCCGGAAGGCCAGGAGATCGCCGCGAAGAATTTCTACCGTCCACGTGATGAAGCGGTGGCGAAGAAGTATGAGAACGAATTCCCGAAACTGAAGCTGTTCACTATCGATGAAGAGTTCGGCGGCTGGACCAAAGCGCAGAAAGATCACTTCTCGAACGGGGGTACCTTCGATCAGATCAACAAACGTTAATCACCCATAGCGTTTAAAAAGCCCGGCAGAATCATACTGCCGGGCTTTTTTGTTTGTCATCAAAGTGCGTTACTCTTTTAGTTCAAGCGGATACAGGGAACGCGTTGTGAAAAAAATAATCGTGCTGGTACTGGTTGTCATCGCGCTCGCTGCGGGTGGCTGGTTCTGGATGAAATCAGGTAATCCGGACGCATTGCGGCATATCGTTCTCGACCAGTGCGTGCCTGGTCAGCTGCAAAACCGTAACCCGGCGCCCTGTGCACAGGTAAAGACGGATGCGGGCTATGTGGTGTTCAAAGACCGCAACGGCCCCCTGCAATATCTGCTGATGCCAACGTATCGCATCAACGGCACCGAAAGCCCGCTGCTGACTGAGGCCTATACGCCGAACTTCTTCTGGCTGGCGTGGCAGTCGCGCAACTTTATGAGCATGAAGCGGGGTTCCAAAGTACCTGACAGCGCAATTTCACTGACCATCAACTCCCCAACGGGTCGTACGCAAAATCATTTTCATATTCATATCTCCTGCCTGCGCCCGGACGTGCGCGAGAAGCTCAATGCGCATCAGGGGCAAATCAGCACCCAATGGCTGCCGTTTCCTGGTGGGCTGGAAGGGCATGAGTATCTGGCGCGTCGGGTGACGGAAGCCGAACTGGTGAAACGCAGCCCGTTTATGATGCTGGCAGAAGAGCTGCCGGAAGCCCGCGACCACATGGGACGCTTTGCACTGGCGATGGTGCAGCAGGCGGACGGCGCATTTGTTCTGCTGGCGACCGAGCGCAATCTGCTGACGTTTAACCTCGCCTCCGCTGAGGAATTGCAGGATCATCAATGCGATATCCTGAAGTGATCCTACCATAAAGAACGTTTACTCCCGCTGCCTGCCGCCGTAGACTTGCTGAAAAATTCTACAGGAGACAGGCATGTCGCTCTGGTTAACTCACCCGCTGTTTCTGCCCTCGCTGATTATCGTCGTCACCATTATCCTGTGGGCTACCTCGCTGCTGCCGGAATTCCTCACCGCGCTGCTGTTCTTTACCGCGGCGATGATCGCCAAAATTGCGCCGCCTGAGGTGATTTTCGGCGGCTTTGCCTCGTCGGCATTCTGGCTGGTGTTCAGCGGATTTGTGCTGGGGGTGGCGATCCGCAAAACCGGGCTGGCGGACCGGGCGGCGCGGGCGCTGTCGTCCAGGCTGACCGACTCCTGGCCGCTGATGGTGGCCAGCGTCGTGCTCCTCACCTATGCGCTGGCGTTTGTGATGCCCTCCAATATGGGGCGCATCGCGCTGCTGATGCCGATTGTGGCGGCGATGGCGAAGCGGGCAGGCATTGCCGACGGCTCCCGGGCGTGGTTTGGCCTGGCGCTGGCGGTGGGGTTTGGCACCTTCCAGCTGTCGGCCACCATCCTGCCGGCCAACGTACCTAATCTGGTGATGAGCGGGGCGGCGGAAGGGTCGTACGGTATTCACCTCAACTATGTTCCGTACCTGCTGCTGCATACCCCGGTGCTGGGCATTCTCAAGGGCCTGATTCTGATCGGTCTGATCTGCTGGCTGTTCCCCGGCGCGCCCAAACCGGCGAGGGATCTGACTCCGCCGGCGCCCATGGGTCGCGACGAAAATCGTCTCGCCTGGCTGCTGGCGCTAGTGCTGGTGATGTGGGTGACGGAGAGCTGGCACGGTATTGGCCCGGCATGGACCGGGCTAGCGGCATCGATTGTGGTGATGCTGCCGCGGATCGGTTTTATCACCGGGGAGGAGTTCTCGGCCGGGGTGAACATGCGCACCTGTATTTACGTGGCAGGCATTCTCGGGCTGGCGATCACCGTAACACAGACCGGGATCGGCAGTGCCGTGGGCGAGGCGCTGATGCAGGTGATGCCGCTGGATGCCGACGCCCCCTTCACCAGTTTCCTGGCGTTGACCGGCATCACCACCGCGCTGAATTTCATCATGACCGCCAACGGTGTTCCGGCGCTGTATACCACTCTGGCGCAAAGCTTCTCGGATGCCACCGGTTTCCCGCTGTTGTCGGTGATTATGATTCAGGTGCTGGGATACTCCACGCCGCTGCTGCCGTATCAGGCGTCGCCGATTGTGGTCGCGATGGGGCTGGGGAGGGTGCCTGCGCGGGCGGGGATGTTGCTCTGTCTGGCGCTGGCGGTGGCAACGTATCTGGTGCTGCTGCCGCTGGATTATCTGTGGTTTAGTATCCTGGGACGGCTGTAAAAAAGCCCGGTGGCGCTGGCGCTTACCGGGCCTGGAGAACCTTAGGGCGGGTTAGCGAAGCGCCACCCGCCGCAAAGGCAATTACGCCTGTTTAGCTGCTTCTGCTGCTTTAACGATCACCGCGAAAGCGTCTGCTTTCAGGGATGCGCCGCCAACCAGCGCGCCGTCGATGTCTGGCTGGGTGAACAGCTCAGCGGCGTTCGCTGCGTTAACGGAACCGCCGTACTGGATGATCACTTGCTCAGCGACTTTCGCGTCTGCTTTAGCAATGTGGTCACGGATGAATTTGTGAACCGCCTGAGCCTGCGCTGGGGTGGCTGATTTGCCGGTACCGATCGCCCATACTGGCTCGTAAGCAATGACCGCGCCTTCGAACGCGCTCGCGCCCTGAGTAGTCAGCACGGCGTCGATCTGACGTGCACACACTTCTTCAGTTTTGCCCGCTTCGTTTTCGGCTTCGGTTTCACCGATGCACAGAACCGGGATCAGACCCTGCTCTTTCAGTACCGCGAATTTCTTAGCGATGAACTCGTCGGACTCTTTGTGGTAGGTACGACGCTCAGAGTGGCCGATGATGATGTATTTCGCGCCGATATCTTTCAGCATTTCAGCGGAGGTTTCGCCGGTGAATGCGCCAGACAGGTTAACGTCAACGTTCTGTGCACCCAGAACGATGTGGCTGCCGTCAGCGGCGTGTTTAGCCATATCCAGGTACATGTCCGGCGGAGCGATCGCAACAGCACAGCCCGTTACGCCAGCCAGCTCTTTACGCAGGTTAGCTACCAGCTCGTTTACCATGTGGCGGCTGCCGTTCAGTTTCCAGTTACCCATCACTAAAGGATGTCGCATTTCAATTCTCCACGCTCAAGAGCGAATTAAGGAATATGGCCACCCGGCTGGGCAGCATGGTCTGTGAATCAGTATAGAGATTTTCCCTCGAAAGGCTTTGCTTTTTGTCATTAATTCGCCCCGCCGAGGGTCTCAGATAACGCCAGCTTAATCGGTTCAACAGCGAAGGTCAGCCCCTTTTCGCCGTTATCTGCCACTACGTAACGAACCGCACCTTCCGTTTCGGCGTAATAGCGTTTGTTTTTACCGGCAGTCAGCAGCTTTTGCAGCTTTTGCTGGCTTTGTGCTTTGGTCAACGCCGGGGTAAACGCCCGTAAAATGGCGCTCATGTACTCCAGCGCTTTGGCTTTAGCGGCTTTTTGCTCCGGCCCCTGGATCGGCAGCCAGGTAATCTGCATGCTCTTGATTTTGAGCGTCCCGCGTTCCAGCGCCGTTGAGGCGTATAAGTTCTCATTAATTTTGCTGGCGGCGCGGGTCAGGGTGGGGGTATCCCGGGCACCTTCTATGGCGCGAAATTCATTGAGTGGCAGGGTGGGGTTAGCACTGTTAAAGCTTTCGCGGAACAGACTAATGGATTGATCAAACGACGGTGCGCCGGGCATCACGTAGGGCGCGGTCGCAGGTGCGGATGTCTCGGCAGCACGCAGAGAAATGCTCGCACATGACAGCATTAAACCCAGCCAAATAAGGGAAAACCGCATCTTCATCAATAAAGTCTCTCACTGTTACTGCCCACGATTAAAACCATATCCGGCTGGCTTGTCAAAAGGATGCGACTCCAGGGTAAACTACGCTCCGCGATGATAATAAGGAACCTGGCATGACCATACAGCAGTGGTTGTTTTCATTCAGAGGGCGTATTGGGCGCCGTGATTTCTGGATCTGGATTGGCGTATGGATTATCGCCATGCTGGGTCTGTTTATTTCTGCCAACAATGCGTGGCTGAACACCCAGACGGCGGCTTTCGCGCTGGTTTCGCTGTTGTGGCCAACGGCGGCGGTGTTAGTGAAACGTCTGCACGATCGGGGTCGTTCGGGGCTGTGGGCGCTGCTGGTAGTGCTGGCATGGATGCTGCTGGCAGGTAACTGGTCGATGTTGCCGTCCATGCTGCCATGGGTGGTTGGCAGGCTGATCCCCACCGTAATTTTTGTGATGCTTATTGTCGACCTGGGCGCTTTCGTGGGCACCCAGGGCGAGAATAAATACGGCAAAGATACGATCGACGTAAAGTACCGTTAATTACCAGTAGTGCTCTGCAGTCATATGGCCCGGCCGACGGCGTAAATGCTTGGTCATCTGCCGGGTCTCTTTCAGCAGTTGTTGGGTGTCACGTACCATCTGCGGGTTGCCGCACAACATGACATGACTGGTCTCGGCGGTCATCGGCAGGCCAACGGCAGCTTCCAGTTCTCCGCTTTCAATCAGCGCCGGTACACGTCCGGTCAGCGAACCCGCTACCGTCTCGCGACTCACCACCGTCTGAACTTTCACTTTCCCTTCATAGCGTTTCTGTAGCTCCAGCATCTGCGGCAGGTAGCTCAGGTCAGCAGCGTAGCGCGCGGCATGCACCAGGACGATATTTTTAAAACGCTCCAGGTCTTTCCCGTATTGCAGGATAGAAAGGTACGGGCCGATGGCAGTCCCGGTCGCCAGCATCCACAGGGTGTCGCAGTCCGGTACTTCCTCAAGCACGAAGAAGCCTGCCGCTTCGCTGACTATCTGGATCTCATCGTCGGGTTTGAGTGCCGCCAGCCGCGGGCTGAGTTTGCCATCGGGAACGGTGACAAGATAGAACTCGAGATCCGGGTTATCCGGCGCGTTGACATAGGAGTAGGCGCGCTGCACGCGTTCGCCGTCGATTTCCAGTCCCAGCTTGGCGAATTGCCCGGCCGTAAAAGGCTGGATGGGCGCATGGACGGTCAGACTAAATAGCGCATCGGTCCAGAACTCTACCTTTTTGACTTTACCTGTTACCCAGTCTGCCATGATGTTCTCCTGTGCTGATCTCGGGTTATATCTTCCTTACCTGAGAGGGAGATTTCCAGCCCGCGGGGGCCGGAAAGCTCAATTGATCAAACGGTTTTACAGAATGTGGGTCTGCACGTCGGGATCTTTGCGGTCGAGATAGTGAATCGACTGGATGCGGCGAATGGTGCGGGATTTACCGCGGATCAGCAGCGTTTCGGTGGTGGCCATATTGCCTTTGCGGCTGATGCCGTCCAGCAGATCGCCTTTGGTGATGCCGGTAGCAGAGAAGATAACGTTGTCGCTGCGCGCCATATCATCCAGACGCAGCACGGTATTGGCCTTAATACCCATAGCGGCACAGCGGGCCAGCTCTTGCTCACCGATACGGCGGTTTTCTTCGCTGTCGCCTTTCACCTCGTGACGGGCCAGCAGACGGCCCTGCATATCACCGTCGAGGGCGCGGATCACCGCAGCGGATACCACCCCTTCCGGTGCGCCACCGATGCCGTAAAGCACGTCGACTTCGCTATCCGGCATACAGGTAAGGATAGAGGCCGCCACGTCGCCATCAGGGATCGCAAAGACGCGCACACCCAGCTGCTGCATATGGGCGATGACTGCATCATGACGCGGTTTTGCCAGGATGGTGACCGTCAGTTCGCTCAGCGGTTTCCCGAGCGCGGCAGCAATGTTACGCAGGTTATCTGCCAGCGGCAGATTAAGATCGATAATCCCTTTTGCGCCAGGCCCGACAATCAACTTCTCCATATACATATCAGGCGCGTTGAGGAAGGTGCCTTTATCGCCTACGGCCAGCACGGCCAGCGCGTTAGCCTGACCCATAGCGGTCATGCGGGTGCCTTCAATCGGATCCACGGCGATATCCACCGCATCGCCATTGCCGGTTCCCACTTTTTCACCGATAAACAGCATCGGCGCTTCGTCGATTTCGCCTTCGCCAATCACGATAGTGCCGTCGATGTTGACCTGGTTAAGCATAATGCGCATGGCATGGACGGCTGCGCCGTCGGCGGTATTTTTATCGCCACGGCCAAGCCATTTATAGCCTGCCAGAGCGGCAGCTTCGGTCACGCGGGAAAATTCGATAGCAAGTTCACGTTTCATTGGATACTCGTGCGGTCAAAAGGAATTGCACGAAGTTTATCACAGAGTGAGGAAGGGGGAGGGTGGTGCGGTCTGAACCCCTCACCCCGACCCTCTCCCCAAAGGGGAGAGGGTATTTTAAGTCCCCTCGCCTCTTTGGGGAGAGGGTGAGGGGTGAGTTTGTCTTACTCGTCGTGCTCTTCCCACGCCAGGGCGCGTTTCACCGCTTTCTTCCAGCCACTGTAGCGGTAGTTGCGCTCGGTGGTTTCGATGCCCGGACGGAATTCACGCTCGATGACCGCTTTCTCCTGCAACTCGTCCAGGTTCTGCCAGAAGCCGACCGCCAGGCCAGCAAGATAAGCCGCCCCCAGCGCCGTCACTTCACGCACTTCCGGGCGCTCCACACGGGTGCCCAGAATATCGGACTGGAACTGCATCAGGAAGTTGTTAGCCACCGCGCCGCCGTCCACGCGCAGGGCATGCAGACGAATACCGGAGTCGGCCTGCATCGCTTCCAGCACATCACGGGTCTGATAGGCAATCGACTCAAGCGTAGCGCGAATAATATGGTTGGAGTTCACCCCACGCGTCAGGCCGAAAATCGCCCCGCGTGCATACGGGTCCCAGTACGGCGCGCCCAGCCCGGTAAAGGCCGGAACCACATACACCCCGTTGGTATCTTTCACCTTGGTGGCGAAATACTCCGAGTCGAAGGCGTCGCTGATAAGCTTCATCTCGTCGCGCAGCCACTGAATGGAGGCCCCCGCCATAAACACCGCGCCTTCCAGGGCGTAGTTTACTTCGCCGCGCGGGCCGCAAGCGATGGTGGTCAGCAGGCCATGCTCTGATTTCACCGCCTTCTCGCCGGTATTCATCAGCATAAAGCAGCCGGTGCCGTAGGTGTTTTTCGCCATGCCTTCTTTTACGCACAGCTGGCCAAACAGCGCCGCCTGCTGGTCGCCAGCGATCCCGGCAATCGGAATACGGGTGCCGCCTTTACCGCCGATATTGGTCTGGCCGTACACTTCAGACGACTTACGTACCTGCGGCAGCATGGCGCGCGGGATGTCCAGCGCGTCCAGCATTTTTTCATCCCAGTCCAGCTCGTGGATGTTGAATAGCATGGTGCGCGAGGCGTTGGTGTAATCGGTCACGTGTACGCGTCCCTGGGTCATCTTCCAGATAAGCCAGGTATCGACGGTGCCGAACAGCAGTTCGCCGCGTTTGGCACGCTCGCGGGAGCCTTCAACGTGGTCGAGGATCCATTTCACTTTCGTGCCGGAGAAGTACGGGTCCACCACCAGGCCTGTGGCGCTGCGCACGTACTCTTCCATACCGTCGCGCTTGAGCTTTTCGCAGATATCCGCAGTGCGACGGCACTGCCAGACGATGGCGTTGTAAATAGGCTTACCGGTTTCGCGTTCCCAGACAATGGCCGTTTCACGCTGGTTGGTAATGCCGATGGCCGCAATCTCATCGGAGCTGATATCGGCTTTCGCCAGCACTTCAACCAGCGTCGAGCTTTGCGATGCCCAGATTTCCATTGGATCGTGTTCTACCCAGCCTGGACGAGGATAGATTTGCTCGAATTCGCGCTGTGACACGCTGACGATGTTCGCGTCATGATCCATAACGACAGCGCGGGAGCTGGTCGTGCCCTGGTCGAGCGCAACGATATATTTTTTGTCGGTCATATTATGTGTCCCGTAGTCAGATTACAGCGAAGCTTTTGATTCAGTTGTGGAGAGGCTTTTCTTCTCCTCAACCACACAGGTGTCGCACGGCAGATGGCGGCCAATTAACTTACGATAGCCAAATGCGCCAAGTGATGCCCCAACGATAGGCCCGAACAGCGGCACCAGGAAGTAAGGAATATCTTTCGCACCGGTAAAGGCTACCTCGCCCCAGCCCGCAAAGAAGGCAAAAGTCTTGGGTCCCAAATCGCGCGCCGGGTTCATGGCGAAGCCCGTCAGCGGTCCCATAGATGCACCGATCACCGCAATCAGTAAACCAATCAGCAGCGGTGCCAGCGGGCCGCGCGGAATGCCGTTACCGTCATCACCCAGCGCCATAATAACGCCCATCAGGATAGCGGTAATCACCATCTCTACTGCGAAGGCCTGCACAAAATTAATGTGCGGATTCGGATAGGTGGAGAAGATACCCGCCAGCTCGAGGCTTTCGGTGCTGCCACGCACCATATGGTGCGTCTGTTCGAAGTCGATAAACAGGTTTAAATAAAGCCCGTAAACTAACGCCGCTGCACAAAAGGCACCGGCAAACTGCGCCACGATAAAAGGAACAACCTTGCGTTTGTCAAAGCAGGCAAACAGCCACAACGCGATGGTCACCGCAGGGTTAAGATGGGCACCTGAAACCCCCGCCGTCAGGTAGATGGCCATCGCCACGCCCAGACCCCAGATCACGCTGATTTCCCACTGACCGAAGCTGGCGCCCGCCACTTTCAGCGCCGCCACACAACCTACGCCAAAGAAAATCAACAACCCAGTACCCAGGAACTCTGCGATGCACTGGCCTTTTAAGGTTGATGTTTCACTCATAATCGGATCCTGAAAGAAAAATAATGGTTATTGTTATCGCGCCGAACGTCACCATCGCCACGATGTCCTGTAGACACAGTGTTAATTTATCGTTAACGAGCAAAAACGAGAAATATCGAAATTAAAATGTGTGTACCGCGTCAAGAAAATGAGCGATATCGCGCCATGAAGTGTGCATTAGCGTTTATACGCCAGGGCGGGCATAAGCATTCTATTAACGGAAGTGTTAACAATTTAGGGGTATATGATGCGAACGCACCAGGAGGAGACTGAAAAGTGTTGCAAACCGCAATCTGCGCGGTCTGCCGCTGGACAGGGAGGGCGGCGCTCCATACAATCGACACCAGGTGTTGTGCGCGTTTACGTCAAAGCGTCGCCTTGCAAATTCAGGAGAGGTAGGATTATGTCTTTAGAAGTGTTTGAGAAACTGGAATCCAAAGTACAGCAGGCGATTGATACCATCACCCTGCTGCAGATGGAAATCGAAGAGCTGAAAGAAAAAAACAACGCACTGTCGCAGGAAATTCAGACTGCTCAGCACGGTCGCGAAGAGCTGGAGCGTGAAAACCAACATCTGCGCGAACAGCAGAACGGCTGGCAGGATCGTCTGCATGCTCTGCTGGGACGTATGGAAGAGGTTTAATTCCGAATTTTTGAAAAAGGCATCTGTAATGGATGCCTTTTTTATTTGGAGAGAATACGATCGCTCATTACGTTACTCACAGGGAATGCGAGATGACTAAACGAAGTGATATTATCGATAATTCTGACCGATATATTACCCGTAATACCCCCACAGGCCTTATTTATACAGAAAATCTGGGATGGATCGACCTTGGACATGCCAATCCAACTGGTGCCGAAAGGTTATGGCAGCAAATGGTCATGCCTCGTGGTGGCCCTATTAGTGAATATAAAAATAAAAGTGTGTTACCTCTTCTATTTCCTGATCCGCTTGAAAAAACATGCAAACTTGAACCGCACTTGGGAAGATTACTCATTTTCATGAGCACAATTACGCCTGTGGCAAACCCAGAATATGTTCGTGAGCTTAGAATATGAAAAATTCTAAGTTGATAATTTTTACTATTTTTATTGTTGCCATGGGGGTTGGGTACATATCCCTGGCGGCAAGGGTTTTTGTGCCAGTATGTTACACACAAGACGACTTTTTTCTCTACCACATGGTAACTCCAGAAGCGCTTAAACGGACCCCAAGGATATCAAGCCACTGGTATTTTGTTGGTCAAACAGATGAGGGAAGTGGGTTGAAATGGAATGAGATCGTTTTTACCAACATCAATAAAAATGAGGTTGGTACACTTGTGGAGCAACTTGATACCTGGATAAATGATTATCCACAACGTCGCGAGACAATGAGTGTTTCGGCAGATGAATCAAATGGACTGCCAGAGATACGAGTAATCCATTATGAGAGGGATAGAAATAAATAAAGAAGGCCATCTATATACCAGATGACCTTCATTCACTACTCAATATCCAGCGGATCTTCAGACAGGATAATGCCAGTGTTGTCGGCATACAGATGGTCGCCGGAGAAGAACGTCACGCCGCCGAAATTGACGCGTATGTCGCTTTCGCCAATGCCTTCGCCTGCGGCACCTACCGGAATAGCAGCAATCGCCTGAATGCCAATATCCAATTCTTCGAGGTCATCGACCTGACGCACCGCGCCATACACCACAATGCCTTCCCACTCGTTTTGCGTGGCGAGACGGGCAAGTTCTGCATCGATCAAGGCCCGGCGCACGGAGCCGCCGCCGTCAATCAACAGAATGCGACCACGGCCGTTCTGTTCGAGCAGATCGTACAGCAACCCGTTATCCTCAAAACATTTCACCGTAATGATTTGTCCGCCAAACGAAGACCGTCCTCCAAAGTTGGAAAACAGCGGTTCTACGACGTTAACATCTTCCTGGTAGATGTCACAAAGCTCGGAGGTATCGTATTTCATAGGCTTAAGTTCAGTTGCTGCGAGTGATTTCAGTATATCGCGCGAAATGCATTGTTGGCAAAATCATCAATTGTTAATTGATATTTGTCAGCTAACTTAGCGTCTGGCTAAGGACAATCCCGACTACGAACAACAGGTTAGTCAGCAATGCCCCTTTTACCGTGCGTTCCAGCATTGGCGGCATGGCCGAGGCGCTCTGCTCGCGCATCACATAACGTGCCTGTTTGACCAGCAGCGGCGTGGCGAGTACAAACAACCAGCCCCACAGGCTGTGCAGCGACAGCAGGTTGAACAGGGCCAGACAAAGCAGGGCACCCATCAGCAGGCAGGCATGGTAGCGGCGTGCATTGACCGGACCCAGCCGGACCGCCAGCGTGTTCTTACCGTTCAGGCGATCGCTGTCGATATCCCGCAGGTTGTTAATATTGAGCACCGCTGTCGCCAGCATGCCGCAGGCGGTGGCTGGCAGGAACAGCGCCGGAATCAGGGTATGCGCCTGTAGATACCAGCTACCCATCACGCTCAGCCAGCCGAAAAACACCAGCACCGATATGTCACCCAGTCCGATGTATCCGTAAGGACGGGTGCCGACGGTATAGGTGATCGCCGCGACAATCGCCAGTAAGCCGAGTACGAGGAAGCCAACGGCATCTGCCGGGGTTTTACAGGCCACCAGCACCAGGGCAATCCCGGAGAGACAAATCAACACGACGGTGATAATCAGCGCCCGCTTCATCTGCTCTTGGGTGATCACCCCTTTCTGCATCCCACGCAAAGGCCCGATACGATCGGGCTTATCGCTGCCCTTGACGGCATCGCCATAGTCGTTAGCGAGATTCGAGAGGATTTGCAGTAGTCCGGCGGTGATCAGCGCCAGCGCAGCGACCAGCGGATCGAAATAGCCCTGCCACCACGCAAGGGCCGTGCCGACAATAATGGCGGCGAAGGCGAGAGGAAGGGTTTTAGGACGCAGGCTTTCCAGCCAGGCACGTGTACGGCTGATTTCAGTCATAAGATTTTTAGCCAATAAAAATGGGGCTTTTCAGCCCCATCATCAGTGATGAAAATGCAATGACCGCGATTATAAGATAAAACGGCTCAGATCTTCATCTGCTACTAAAGCATCAAGATGCTTACTCACATAGTCGGCATCGATGGTAATGCTTTGACCGTTCAGGTCGCTCGCATCATAAGAGATGTCTTCCATCAGGCGTTCCAGCACGGTGTGCAGACGACGCGCACCGATGTTTTCAGTGGTTTCGTTAACCTGCCAGGCTGCCTGAGCAATTCGCTTAATACCGTCTTCGGTGAACTCAATGTTCACGCCTTCGGTCGCCATCAGCGCTTTGTACTGTACGGTCACAGAGGCGTTTGGTTCAGTCAGGATACGCTCGAAGTCTTCAGTGGTCAGCGCCTGCAGCTCAACGCGGATCGGCAGACGGCCCTGCAGTTCCGGGATCAGGTCAGACGGCTTCGCCACCTGGAATGCACCAGAAGCGATAAACAGAATGTGGTCGGTTTTTACCATGCCGTGCTTGGTGGAGACTGTGCAGCCTTCAACCAGCGGCAGCAGGTCGCGCTGTACGCCTTCACGGGAGACATCCGGGCCGGAGGACTCGCCACGCTTACAGATTTTATCGATCTCATCGATAAACACGATGCCGTGCTGTTCAACGGCGTCGATGGCGTCCTGCTTCAGCTCTTCCGGGTTCACCAGTTTGGCCGCTTCTTCTTCAATCAGCAGCTTCATCGCGTCTTTGATTTTCAATTTACGCGGCTTCTGCTTCTGCCCGCCCAGGTTCTGGAACATGGACTGCAACTGGCTGGTCATCTCTTCCATGCCTGGAGGTGACATGATCTCCACACCCATTGGTGCGGCGGCGAGATCGATCTCAATCTCTTTGTCATCCAGCTGGCCTTCGCGCAGTTTTTTGCGGAACGCCTGGCGTGCAGCTGACGGCTCAGCAGGCTGTTCTGCCTGGCCCCAGTTGTTTTTCGCCGGTGGGATCAGCACATCCAGCACGCGCTCTTCCGCCATTTCTTCGGCGCGATAGCGGTTTTTCTCGATGGACTGGACGCGCACCATTTTAATGGCGGAATCGGTCAGATCGCGGATGATAGAATCCACTTCTTTCCCGACATAGCCCACTTCGGTGAACTTGGTCGCTTCAACTTTGATGAACGGCGCGTTAGCCAGTTTCGCCAGACGACGTGCGATCTCGGTTTTACCGACACCGGTCGGGCCGATCATCAGAATGTTTTTCGGCGTCACTTCATGGCGCAGCATTTCATCCAGCTGCATACGACGCCAGCGGTTACGCAGGGCAATCGCCACGGAACGCTTGGCGTTATCCTGGCCGATAATGTGTTTGTTCAGTTCGCTGACAATTTCGCGTGGGGTCATTTCAGACATGAGAAATCCTTACGCCTTAGATGGCAATTCTTCGATGGTGTGGAAGTGGTTGGTGTAGATGCAGATATCACCTGCAATATCCAACGCTTTCACAGCGATATCGCGCGCGCCAAGGTCGGAGTTCTCCAACAGCGCGCGGGCGGCAGCCTGGGCGTACGGGCCGCCGGAACCGATAGCAATCAGGTCGTTTTCTGGCTGTACCACGTCACCGTTACCGGTGATGATCAGTGACGCATTTTCATCAGCGACCGCAAGCAGTGCTTCAAGCTTGCGCAGCATGCGATCGGTACGCCAGTCTTTCGCCAGCTCAACGGCGGCTTTCACCAGATGGCCCTGATGCATTTCCAGTTTACGTTCAAACAGTTCAAACAGCGTGAAGGCGTCAGCGGTACCGCCTGCAAAACCGGCGATCACTTTGTCGTTATACAGACGACGCACTTTTTTCACGTTGCCTTTCATGACGGTATTACCCAGTGTGGCCTGGCCATCACCGGCAATTACCACCTGGCCGTTACGGCGTACACTTACTATTGTTGTCACGAGCAGACCCCCTGGTTACAAATTCGGAATAGAAGCCCCGAGGCAGTGCTCAGGGCTGAATAGGAGTATAGATGGGGGGGATTTTGGGGGTTTCAACCCCCGGAAGCGAGTCGAATGCAGTTTGTGTGACCTGCCATCTTCAGACGGGAGATGGTGCCATCGGCATTGTCTTTGCCTTTGACCGGCCCAATCACTACGCGGTTCCAGCCGTTATTGGTGGTGATGCGCGAGTCAAACCCTTCAAAGGCCAGCTGCGCCCGTACGGTTTCTGCCTGCTCTGCCCCTTTAAAGGAGCCGCACTGTACCATCCAGCGGCGATCGTCTTTCTTCTCAGCCGTCTGCTTTGGCGCCTCGGTCTCTTTGGTGATTGGCGCGGCCTGCTGCGTTTTCGGCGCCTGGGCGGTGGTATGCGCCGGGGTCTGCAACAGATCCTGATACGGCTGATTTTGTTTCGACGGCTGTGCTTTAGGCTGCTGAACCGGCTGAGTCTGCGCGGTACGCGGCTGCTGATACGGCTGCTCCGTTACGCGCGGCTGCGCTTTAGGCTGCTGTACCGGCTGGCTCTGCGCCCACTGTTGCTGCTGCTGAGTTTGCTGCTGTGCCTGACGCTGACGCTGCAGCGTTTGCTGGCGCTGTGCCGGCGTCTGTTCATTCCACGGCACTTCGTTAAGCTGGGTGGGCTGCTGGCGCATATCGGCCTGCATCTGTGCCAGTAGCTGACGCTGTTCGTTGGTTAACTGAGTGGGATCCACCACCTCGCCACCGGCAGAAGGTTCTGTCGGAGCACGGACGCCCGGCTGGCGGCTCTCCAGCTCTTTAATATAGCGCCAGCGCTCTTCCGGTTTCGGGGGTAAGCCATTGCCGACAACTTTATTGCCCTGCAGCGCTTCTGCTTCTTCTTTTTTATGGTGCGTAATGAACCAGAGGCCGCCGATGAATGCTACCAGTACCGCCGCCGCAATCGCGACCATGGCAGGCGAGACCGCAGGCATGCTGCGTTGCGGGTTCCGTGAGCTACTCTTTTTGCGTCGCGAAGGTGCCGGCTGGCCGCGACGTACATAATCTCGTTGTGCCACTATCGTTTCGCTGTATTTTATCGTTTGTCAGCCCGTCATGTTACTTAAGCGACGGGCCTTTGACCAGATGAGGAAGTCTGAAAGGCGGCGGCTTTACGTTAGTGCCTGGGTTGAACCGCGAACAATCAATTCACAATCCAGTAAACGGGAGCCACTGCTGACCGTTTGACCGTTCAGTTGATCCAGTAATAACAGCATCGCTTCCCGGCCAATATCATAGCGGGGCTGCGCCACGGTCGTGAGCGGCGGATCGCAAAACTCAGACAATGAGATGTTATCGAAGCCAATAATGGAGAGATCTTTCGGCACGTTCAGGCCGCGGCGCTTGGCATACGACAGCGCGCCCAGCGCCATCACGTCGCTGTGGCAGAACACCGCGGTCGGCGGCTGTGGCAGCGACAGCAGTTGTTCCAGCGCCAGCCCGCCAGCGGCATAGGTAAAATCGCCCCGGGCAATATAGTGCGGATCCACCGTCGCCCCGGTGCGGCGCAGCGCCTGCACGTAACCCTGCAGGCGATAATGGCACAGCGGCATCTCTTCCGGCCCGGCGATACAGCCGATACGTTTATGGCCCAGTTCCTGTAGATAGTTCACGGCGTTGAAGGCTGCGGTGAGGTTATCAATGTGAACGGTAGGCAGTTCCAGCTCAGGGGCAAACTCGTTGGCCATGACCATCGGCGGCAGGTTGCGTTGCTCTTCAATGCTGGCATCGAAGGGCAAGCGGGAGCCGAGCAGCAGCATGCCGTCGATCTGCTTGGTAATAATCAGGTCGATAAAGGTTTTTTCCTGCTGATTCTGGTGCGCGCAGTCGCCAATCAGTACCAGGTAGCCCTGAGCCGCGGCGGTCACTTCAATGCCGCGGATAATTTCGCTGAAAAAGGGATCGCAGATGTCGGGCACAATGACCAGAATGGTGCGGGATTCGTTACGTTTAACGTTACGGCCCATCGCATGAGGCAGATAACCCACCTCCAGCGCAGCCTGCTCAACACGATTGCGCGTGCTCTGAGAGACTTTATCGGGATTCATTAAGGCTCGGGATACCGTTGCCGTTGAGACTTTTGCTTTCAGGGCAACATCTTTCATGGTCGCCGAGGCAACCTCTTTCCTGGACTTCAACCTCTTCTCCTCGCAGGCGTATCACCGCTCTTCTGACTGCGTCAGTTTTATCAGATTGCGAATGGAAGCGGTTACAGAATTTTCATAAAAAGTGTGAGGCGAGTTAAATTTTTCGATCTGCCTCCCACCATTTTTTAGCTTTCGATGGGATCAACGTCCAGCACCCACTTCACTTTGCGCGCTTCCGGCAGGGTGTTAATTAACGCTAAGGTTCCGCTGACGATATGTTGCAGGCGGATCCTGGAAGGGTGCTGGAGCAGGATTTGCCAGCGATATCGCCCGCCGCGTTTCGGGGCCAGCGCCGGAACCGGGCCTAAAATCCACAGCTGATTGTCCACCAGCGGGCTGGCTTGCAGGAGATTGCGCAGTTGCTGCAGGAACAGCGGTGCCTGCTGGTTGTTGTGATCCTCGGCGCGGATAATCACATGGCTGGTCCACGGGGGTAACTGCAGGGTCTGGCGCTCGGCCAGCGCCTGCTCCGCAAAGGCGTCATAGCCTTTATGCAGCAGGGTTTGCAGCAGCGGGTGCTCAGGATGGTGCGTTTGCAACACCACTTCGCCCTGCTTGCCGGCACGCCCGGCGCGACCAGCCACCTGGGTATAGAGCTGGGCAAAGCGCTCTGCGGAACGGAAATCTGCCGAGAACAGCGCGCCGTCAACGTCCAGCAGCGCCACCAGGGTGACATCCGGGAAGTGGTGCCCTTTTGCCAGCATCTGGGTGCCAATCAGAATCCGCGCTCCGCCGCGATGCACCTCCGCCAGCTGCTGCTCAAGTGCGCCCTTGCGGCTGGTGGTGTCGCGATCGATGCGCGAGATCGCCACACCCGGGAAGAAAGGGGCCAGGGCCTGTTCCAGCTGCTCGGTACCCAGCCCGACCGGCACCATGTGTGTCGAGCCGCAGGACGGACACTGACGCGGGATCGGACGTTGGCTGTCGCAGTGGTGGCAGCGTAAATGGTGCTGGGCCTGATGCAGGGTGTAATAATGATCGCAGCGCGGGCATTCGGCTATCCAGCCGCAGTCATGGCACAGCAGCGCCGGGGCGAAGCCGCGACGGTTGAGAAACAGGATCACCTGGTTGTTAGCTTGTAAATGCTGACGCATGCGGGTGATTAACGCCGGGGCTAATCCCGCCTGCACCTGCTGGCCTTTCAGATCGAGAACATGCTGCACGGCAGGACGGGCATTTCCCGCCCGGCGCGTCAGGCGCAGCATGTGATATTTACGTTGGCGCACGTTGTGCAGCGTCTCCAGCGCAGGCGTGGCCGAGCCGAGAATAATCGGGATCTGCTCGCTATGCGCGCGGTACACCGCCAGATCGCGGGCGTGATAGCGCCAGCCCTCCTGCTGTTTATAAGAGCTGTCGTGCTCTTCGTCGATCACGATGACGCCCAGATTTTTAAACGGCGTAAACAGCGATGAACGGGTGCCGATCACGATCGCCGCTTCACCATTTCGGGCTTTCAGCCAGGCGCTGAGGCGTTCGCTGTCGTTTAATCCTGAATGCAGCACCTCGACCGGGGCGTTAAAGCGTTCGCGAAAACGGGCGATGGTCTGCGGCGTCAGGCCGATTTCCGGCACCATCACCAGCGCCTGCTTCCCCTGCGCCAGCACGTTTTCCAGCACGCTCAGATAGACTTCGGTCTTACCCGAGCCGGTCACGCCCGCCAGCAGCCAGGCCGAGAAGCGATCGGCGGCACTGTGGATTGCCCCGACGGCAGTGGCCTGTTCGGTATTCAGACGCAGACGGTCGCCCGGCACGCTAAAACCATCGCGCCAGTCGATCAGCGCGGGCGCTTCGCAGGCCAGCTCGCTCAGCCCTTTTTTGCGTAAGCTCTGCAGCGCCGCATCGTTAAAGTCCAGACTCTCGACCTGATGACGCCAGATCCGACCCTGGCGTAACGCCGCCAGCGCCTGCTGCTGTTTCGGGGAGCGTTTCAGGCTATTAATATCCACCGCTTGCCCCTGCTCGGTGGCAAACCAGTACCACATTGGCGCGTGGCTGGCGCTTTTCCCCTGACGCAGCAGAATGGGCAAGGCGTGAAACAACACGTCGCCGATGGGATGGTGATAATAGTCGGCGGCCCATAACAGTAGTCGCCAGACGCTGGTGGAGAAGACGGGCTCATCGTCCAGCACCTCAACCACGCTTTTCAGTTCACTGAGGGGCAGCTCGCTTTGCTGGCTCACGGAGACCACAATGCCTACCCGCTGTTGTTTGCCAAACGGCACCGTCACGCGACAGCCCGCTTTGGCCTGCATACTGTCTGGCAGCAGGTAATCAAAGGTACGGGGAAGCGGAACGGGCAGGGCAACGTGAGCTACGGGCATCGAATCTTCCTGACTTGAAAAGTGGCGCGTTAGTATACACATTAGTGAAAGGCGGCGTGCGGATCAGTTTGCATACCCTGGTTAAATTCTGTATGATTCGCCGCCTTTGGTGCACTTTGCATCAAAGAACTTACATTCAACATCGCGTGGTGTCTGGCGTTAGG
>Ga0308168_1000283_pt1 | contig 71960 bp, 73 predicted proteins | sample PhyCR2_FD_202133 | JGI IMG/M metagenome (GOLD analysis project Ga0308168, IMG submission 202133) | Phyllosphere microbial communities from UC Gill Tract Community Farm, Albany, California, United States - DLSLRC.R2 | ecosystem: Host-associated > Plants > Phyllosphere > Unclassified | place: USA...
GTTTATCAGTGAGTATCTTTACGGTACACATTGCTAACTACTTTACGAACAAGGGCCTGAACCCGAACGAAATCGAAAGACGACTGCATTGGGCCACTATGCATTACGATCCTGAGATTGACGATATCTTTAAGAAGATTATCGCTGACTCGGATGGTATGGGTCCTGCCATGATGCTGAACCGTAACCCGACGCTGTCTTCGAAATCGATGCAGTTGCTGCAAATCACGAAAGTGAAGACGGATCTGAAAGACGTAACAATCGGTATCTCTGTGCTTATCCTGGTCAGCTTCAACGCAGACTTCGATGGCGATGCTTTAAACGGCAAGTTGATCACCGACCGGTACATGCGTCGTATGCTTGCACCACTGCGCCCACATGTTGGTGTGTTGGATGTAGGCCAACCGCGTAAGATCTCCGGTAACATCACGATACCGGCTCCTATCCTGGCTACAGCTGCAAACTGGCTGTACGGCGAGGACTAATAAAAGGCAGGGGTAAAACCCTGCCACTTATTTTGCTACTAAGGAAATGGAAATGGGTTTAGATATCACGATTGTTAGAGGAAGAGTGCATCCGTCACATCTGGCCGATATGCAAATGGGTAAAACCATTGGCTCTGGTTTAAAATACGACGGGGAGGATATCGTACAAGTTACCGATGATGTTTACTACCAGCGCCGTATGTTCAAAGTGCGTGACGCACTGGTTAAGGCGCTGAACAACGGTAGCGAATCTGAGTATCATTTGCTTACACCTAGTCGCGTGACTGAAATCATTGCCGGGACAACTCACGAAGCAGAAAGGCTTTCTAAATTGCCGGGCGATGTGTACTTTGATGAGGTACAGCCTCTGTTAGATCTGGCTTCATGTATGCGTGAAATTCAGTGCGACGAGAGCGACGAGCTTTATTTCGCAATCTGGGGTTAATCCCTGTAACCAGTTATTTCTTCCACTAATAAGGATTCACAATGGCAATCTCAAATCGTAAGTTCCTGGTCGATACGCTTAACACCCTTCTGAAAACCGGCGTGGGTGCTTCCAAACACAACAGCGAGAAAGATATCTCCGGCGAAGTACCGACCTGTGTACACAGCACACTCGTCACTAACTACAATGAAGATGAGGTTACTTCTCTCATTGAAGAAGTACTGGAAGAGACCGACTGGTATGGAAACCCGCTGTATGTCGGTGAAGTGAACGTTGTGCCTGCCGGTAGCGCACACCTCATCGTCGTCCTGTTGTTCTAATTTGCATTATAAGGAAACGAAATGAAACGTCTCAGTAAAGCATTCTTCAACGCAGCAGTAGTACTGCTGTCTGACGCACAGCGTGCAGGTATGAACGTATTCGGTACAATCAGCGATAAAGACTTACCGCCCGGTCACACCCACTGGTTCAATACCAGCGTCACTGCGCCTGACGTATCCGTACAGTCTTTGGGCAAGTTACTGCAAACGGTGGAGGCCATGGAGTACGATGATGGTGCTGCCGGTGCCATTGCCAGCATCTGCATCAGTAAAGAGCGTGACCAGGTGCGACTGAAAGCGAGTATGGTTCGTTATTCGCCCGAAACAGAAAAACAAATGCGGGACCTGTTAAACACAGGGCATCGTGATTACTTCAACAACTGGACCGGTAAATAAATGAGCAAGTATGAAACCGATGTATCTCTGGTAAACAGCTCTGCCGATATGTATCTGGAACAGTGGGAAACTGGGAAGGATATCGCAGTAGGAATTGGTCTGGGTACAACAGTACCGTACAGTGAACTACTGCGCCATGTGTCGAAGAGTTACACTGAATTCGATCGCGCTGCATTCGATGACTTTGCCCAAGAGGTTATCAAACGGACAACCGGCGGGGTGTCAGAGCAGTATGTGCGGTACATGCAGGTAGGCTATACAAAAGCCGGGTTCCTGTTAATCGCCGAAGTCTATGCGTTAGAACCAGTGGGTAAGCGTATCAGCGGGACTCGCACTTAAGTTAAAAACTACAAAGTGCTTCAATAGTGTGTCAGTACGAAAAACTATTGAAATATACATTATCACTTGACGAGTAAAACTGTCAGGTTTAAGGAGTCTGAAATGGTAGCTATTGTAAATATGGATCGTATTGCCGAACGTTTCGGTGATATTGATTCAGCGAAGTTGGTCTTCAATGGTTCGAGTGAACCAATGGAGTACCTCATGAAACAACCGGGGGACGAAAACCCAGGGACGGTGCTGGAGCCTACCGAAGAAGAGTTAGCCGCAGGTATGGGCGTTGAGGATGTTACCGGGCGTCAACTGATAAAGGACACCTCGTTTGAGCAACTGTGCACTGGATTAGTGGCATCGGTTACCTACTTCAAAGGACTCTGCCGCGCACTGGATCTGGAGTCTGTTGTGTTGCGGGGTCAACCTGGGGGCGTGTACGTAGTTTACAAGTTTAAGGCGGTATAAAATGGCAAACGTAATCGAAGGCGGCAGTGCTGCATTTGACTACTTACTCTATGGTGAGCGCGATCGTGGGTTTGCTAACTACCTGGACCAGATGCGCGATGAAGCTGTTCGTCATCTGGGGTCTACTGCCCAGCAGTTTGTAATGAAGACCAAAGAAAGCGTTGAGCGGTTTTATGGCTCTGACGCAATGCGTTTGGCGCGAGCTGCGGTTCGTAAGGTAGCCAGTCTTTACGAGATCGATGAGATCTATGAACTGAGCAACATTGGTCAGCTGCAACATGCACCACCGAAGATGTTACCGTATGTCATGGCAGAGCCTGAGTTGCGTGAGATGTATCACCAGCAACGGGTTGAAGGTTATGGCGACGACTACATCGACTATCAGCCTGGTGTTGTTGGCGAAGGTCACACTGACTATGAGAATGTGGTTGACGGTATCTTCATGCAGTGTAAGGATGACGAAGAAGCGTGTGTTTCAACTTCTTACTTACACCTGGACGAAGACCAGTTACTGGACCACGACCAGCAGATGGGCATCATGCTCGTTACCTGGGAGCAGGTTCGTATCGCTTTGTCGAAAGGCAAAGAAGATCCAACTTCACGGTTCAATGCGACATTGGGTTAACCCTTACGCCTCTCCTTCGGGAGAGGCTTTTATGTCCCTTTTCTTTTTTACACACACGGCCAATCTATCGAAGACAATTGTATGTTAATCATCGAGGAGATTGTCCATGAAAAGACCATACCCAAGTATGTCGACCAAGGGGTGGATCGAAGACGTTCCCGGTGTGATAGATGCAGTCATCGCAAATTTCTTTCTGACACATCCATCACTCAGCGTGGAGTTCAATGCAAGCATTAAATCCTTACCGTACTTGATACAACAGTTCGGAAACGACGAAGGACAAATCCAGACCGAAATTGGTGACGCCCTCACTGTGTTACTTGGCCGGTATTTCGATAAGCCAGTAGTAGAGGTTCGTATAACGTACCCAAACACAGATGACCTCATCAGAATGAATGTGGGTGTCTATCTGGCGGTTGAACGTGATGGTGAATCGTACAACGTGGCTCGTGAGCTGTCGACTGTGAACGGTAAGGTTGTTGGGATTATGGAGATAAACAATGGCTGAGCCAAAGAAAAACGTAGTTGATAAGCAAACGATCCAGGCAGTAAAGTTTATCGCAGAACAAACTAAGAAGGATACCCCTCAAATCGGGTATGAACTCTTTAAGCGCGATTACCTTCCTTTATTAGCCTCACCACCCGAGCGAGACAAAGAGGGTGACGTAGTACCCCGTGACTTGACGCCGTGGTTAGATATCTGCATGCATCCTTCTAATCCAGTAGAGGTCTTAAACGGCGACGGTACTGTGCGGTTTGTGGTTCCTCCATTGGTTGGTACTATCCCTACTTACTTTGCAGCACCGCGCGGCGGGTTAGTGGGTATTGCCGCAGAAGCAATGGAAAAGCGGAATCAACATCCGGTATACGGCGAACGGTATTTGGATAATGCTCTGGCTGTTTCATTAAAAGACCAGAAGCATGTTAACTCCGAACAAACCAAAGAGTGGAATAACGTACTGGTAGAACACGGCTATCCTCCACTGCCCGGTTATCCTGACCATCGTGTGGACTCACCTACTGCCAATGGCGAAGGTGGGGTTAGTGCAGAGCCTGTTGTGCCGTCTCGTGTAATAACGGACGACGACTATGAAGACCTGTAGATTCACAAACACAAAGAACCCGCACTACCTGTACATCGCTGAACTTTCTGATCTGCACCTGGGTCATGCACGTACGCCGACTGAACACATCACGACTAACTTATTAAAGGCATTCCCAGATAACCCTGAGACTGCTGAGTTAGACCTGATTGTCTACGCTGGTGACGTGCTGGACCAACTGATCGATCTTCCGAAGTCTTCTGTTGTGACTGAAGTTGAGCTGTGGATACTGAATCATCTGGTTTTGTGTGCTAAGCACGATATTGAAGTTTATATCGTTGAAGGCACTCCTCGCCATGACCGTAAGCAGAGCTACCTGTTTGACCACATCAACACGATGTACAAAATCGGTGCGAAGATCACTTACGTTCAGAAGCTATCTGTTGTGCGATCTGCCAAATGGGATGCAACGTTCCTGTTTGTGCCTGACGAACATGCTGCTGACCAACACCAGGTTTATCTCGATGCAGCTAAAGCCGTTCGTGATGCAGGTTTAGAGCGTGTGGACTTTGGTATCATGCACAGTGCATTTGAATACCATTATCCACCTGGCCTGAATCTACCTTCATTGGACTCTGACTTGTTCTTAACTCTGGTGCGTGAGTGGATCTTCATTGGACACATTCACGTTAAGCAGGTTAATCGTCGGATTATCAACGCGGGTAGTTTTGATCGCTTGACGTTTGGTGAGGAAGAAGAGAAAGGACATTATCGTGTAAAGGCATACGGTAATGATACGGTGGGTGACGAAGTGACATTCGTCGAGAACGTAGGTGCCAAGCGGTATGACACTATCGATGTAACCGGGCTTACTCTGCCGGACGTTGAGATTGCTGTACAAGCAAAGAACATGCCGCTAGGTTCTAACCTGCGTTTACTTTGCAACAAGGAAGACCAAGCTTTCTTTGCAGAGCGTGAGCTGCAAGCCACGTTCAATACTTTCCGTTTGGTAGTAAAAGGAAAGAAAGTGAAAGAGTCTGGTGTTGCGAAGGTTGACCCACTCAAACCTACTCGCGCAGTCATCAGTGTAGACATTACACCGATCAATGTAAAACGGATGCTGCTGAACCGACTGGAACTCCAAGAGTCACCACCGGACGAAGCTACCGTAGCAAGACTTGCGCTCCTGTTAGATGGGCTTATTGATGGATAGCATGCAGTTTGCTCTGAGCCGGGAAGTGGGTAGCCTCCCGGTCTCTATCGGAACTTCATTGGCATTTGAAAATGTGTTTGAAAGGAACGCATTGGAACAATACGACGTAGTTCTGATCAATCTTAGGACAATGGTGCGGAATTTCTACTCCGCATTCAAGTCCGGGGTAGGTGAGCAAGTGGACCCAGCAGACGCTGCCCTTATTGTAATAGACGAGCTTCAGACACTCGTCTCGCAATTTAAGAAAGCCATGCCTGTCGTTTATGTGTCCAATTACTCTGACCTTGAAAGTTTCTTGCCCGGTTGTGTCCCTATGGTGCATCGTGGTGAGAAACGTATTATCATGAACGCATTAGAGGAGGACGCTGTAGCTGCAATTCTCAAACAAGGCACCCTGAGGGTAGAGTGCTTTGAGACCTGCAAGCTAGAGTTTAAAGTGAAGGGTCGTGCCCTTCTGTTTTCCCACGTCGTTACAGACCTGTTTATACGCTACGACTTTACTACACTCGATCTTTTAGAATCGTACACTGCCTCTATTAAAGAACGCCATGAATGGTACACGAAACTTACCAACGGTAAGGAGCTGACCTGTATGCCGTTTAATAAGTTCACGCTGGCGGTTTTCGGTGACAAGTCGGTGTATATCTCCCCTCAAGGATTATCTGTCCGTAGACGCTTACTGGCATTAGCAGAAGCAGAGAACTGGACGACAATTACCTCTATGGAGAAAATCCGTAGCGATCTGAAGAAGGTAGAGTCGGGCGAAATAAAAGATATACTGATATCGCTTTCGAGCCGGTATCTGTAATAAACTACATTCCTGTAGGATACTATAGGAACTAACTACGTATTGGAGTTTTCGATGTCTGACAATGAACAGAAACCCGCTTTGCGAAATATCCTCAGCGAGTTTAAGACTCGACTGATTGGTCGTCCGGTCGACGGTGCTAAGAAAGCACCAACCTTTGCATTCACCATCAACGATAAGAACGATGTGTCTATCAAGGCATATAGCAACATCGAAGGTGATCGTGGCAACGGCATGATCAGTGGACGTGGGGACATCAGTGTACTGTTTATGATCACAGCACTGGTGCGTGCCGCCGTGTCCTGTAAAGGTGCGTTTAAACGCACTGTAAAGCACGAGGACCATTCGTTTATTCGTGGTCAACGTTCTGAGCGTCCAATGTGGCAGTTCGACCTGATGGTCGTACGCGACGCTGGCGATGCCGACGTGCGTCTGGTATTGAAGTCATACAACCGCGCAGACCTGGAGTTCTTCTTCCGCCCAAGCGACTACCATCGTATCGTAGACGGCAACGGTCAGGAACTGTCTACTGCTGAGCTGGCTGATGGTTACGCACTCGGTTGGTGTGAAATGGTTGAAGACCTCGCGTCTGACCTGCTGAAAGATTATCAGGTTCGTTTCTATACCGAAACCAACCAGCCTACTGTTGAAGGTCGCCCGCCGTCACTGGTGTTCGGTAGTATCGCAAACAACCCGCGTGCTACGGTGTTCACCAATATCGAAGCTGACCAGCACCACAACAAAGGCATGATCCCAGGTAAGATCGACGCGCCGGTATTCTATACGTACTGCCAACTGATCGGTCAGGCTGTGTCTGCGCCTGCGGGCTGGCGTCGTGGTATCAAGAACTATGGCAACGGTCCTAAGCAGCAGAACGGTCGTTGGGGTGAGAAGGTTCACGAAACGACTATGGTTGTTGGTAAGAACGAAGAAGGTGTTATCTACATCGCCGTTCTGGACCAGGACCGTTCACGTCCTAACCTGCAATTCGCACTGGCACCACATCGTCGCTATACCGTACTGGATGAAAACGGTAACGTGATGACTGCGGACCGTGCTTCTGCACTGATGGCCATTGCCTACAAAGGCGTGCTGGAACGTTCTGTTGCTAAGCATCTGAATAGCAACTACGTGCAGCCGGATACATCACAGTGGACTGGTAACCGTCAGGGTGGCGGTGGTGGTCAGCAGGGTGGTCAGCGCCAATGGGGTAACAACAATAACCAACAGGGCGGCGGCCAGCGTCAGTGGAACAACAACAATAACAACCGCAACCAGGGAAACAACAACAGTCAGTACCAGGGTGGCGGCGGAAACAATCAGCGCCAGGATGGTGGGTCTCAGCATTCCGGAGGTAATCCGAATAGTGAAGTCCAACAGCCACAGGTACTGAGTCGTGCAAGTGCACCTGTTGCATTCGACGAATCGATCCCTTTCTGATGTAACTAGCGACATAGAGCAAGACAGGTCCTTTCGGGCCTGTCTTTTATGCCGCCTGGTATTTATTAACACGCCCACTCATTGTTATGCAGTACAAACAATCCAATCAATCAACAAGCGCAAGCGCCACTCATCGTGAGTGAGGACAAGCACGCTGGAGAAGTAAAATGGAAAACGTTAAACTCGGTACTCCGATCTATCTTGAAGTAATCTCAATTGGTAGTAACAGCCTGGTCTGTCGTCTCAGTAACGGTTGCGACAACGTACCTTTACATGTCCGTAAGGCAGTCGCTACGCTGTTAGTGGATGGACATACGTCCCAGAGCCGTGGTACACTTGGTGGTGCAGGTAAGATGTACGGTACCAGTTATTTCCCTGGCACACACCGCTACGACTTCATCAGGCCGAATGGTTTGATGTCCGACACGGATCAGTGGTTCTACGAACTGCAAGGTTCATTAGCGCCCGACATGACCGAGGGTAGCACGATCAACTTCACATTGCGTGATGGCGAGATGGAGTATGGATTAACCTCCGATAACGCCCTGCATGCCTTGGCCACTGGTCAGAACGATAACCCGATTCGTGTAGTGTCTTTCAAGTACTTTGATAGCGCACTGGAACCGGTTAACCTGAACTAAAGCTACCAATAAGAAGATCCCTCGGGGGTCTTCTTTTTATACCATCGGAGGATTATGATGATTACTTTAGATCGTGAGCTTGAATTTAGTATCGGGACCGTTGGTCCGTACTTTTCTATCAAACTGGTGTCTACCACTGTTGCTTTCGCAGATAAAAAGCTACAGTCTCTGTTGAGCAGATTAGGGTTTGTGTTCGTCGCTGCCGCCACCAAATCCGCTAGAGGGGATGGTTACGCCAGAGCAACGCCTACGGCAAAGGGAAGTGTCGATATGTTGTATCCGTATCGTTTTTTCATCACGGACACTACCAACGGAAAACGGCTAAGCGTGCGTGATATCGTACACGCAATGCGTCGTGGTACTGTCGATGCGTTGATCGGTCGTATTACTGTAGATGCAATTCAGGTGGTTAAATATGACTAGCCTTCTTGAACAACTTAAAGGCGTTGAGTTTCCAGAAGACGCTTCCTTTGGTACGCCAGCTGTCCGACAACTAGATACTCCCTCCATTGGTCGCGGCATGACAATGCCACAGGTGTGGTATCCACATAGCCAACCTTATGGCTACACATTCCACGGTGTTCTGACCATGTGTGATCCACTGTATTCCCCACAGATGAGTCGTACGCTAGTGGCCGGTGCAATTGGTAAGTTGCTGGGCGTTTACGAAATCGATGGGCAATTACCTACCCATTTGGTTCCGTACTGTTCATACGAACATTCTTTCCGTGGGCATCGACATTCGCCCGATGTCTACGAAGGGCAATCTACCATCTACTTTGAACCATCCAGCGCAATGTCTGCGGCGATGCGTAAACTACTGGTAGCCAATATGACGCCAAAGGGACGGTGGTGGTAAATGACGACAATTGCATGGGATGGTAACATACTTGCCGCAGATAGCCGTGAGACCTCAACGGGTGCTGGGATAACTACCGACAGGGCGGTTAAGCTGCATCGCGTAGATCCAGAGACACATACTTACGATGGTGTAGGTGTCGTTGCGTTCGGCTGCGCTGGTTCAGCAGGCGGCGGTAGGATTATAAAGGCGCTTTTGCAGGAAGGACTAACTGCACTTACTGCTATACCAGAGAATATCGATTTCACTGCGATACTGGTGACGGATGATGGGTTAGCGCATTGGCTGTACACAGATGAAGACTATTCGTTTGTGTTAGGCGAACCTATTATAACAGATTCGGTTGGTTCAGGCTCCGCATACGCCAGGGCTGCAATGTCACTGGGTAAGAACGCAATTGGTGCCATACACCTTGCAATGAAATTCGATCCCTGCACTGGTGGCGAAGTAGATTCATTCGATTACTCGCTCTGGCAAGTAGGAAAAGAGTAAAAAATTACAACCCCTTCTATTACTATGAGATGAACTCCATGTCAACTCGAAGGGTAGTGCGTGATGAAAATTGCGCATCACAAAACACCACGCTATTCTCGAAAGGGAATAGCGTGGGACTTATTTTGCTAAGGGTAGAAAATGGAACAAACTAAACAAGCGATCGCTGTCCTGAAAGTAAACCTTGCAGAGTGGCTGGGTGAAGGTAAAATGGATGGCTCACCCATTACTGTAGTGTCCGGTGGTGCAAATGATCTCGATAACCTGATGGATATTCTGGATAAGAATAACATCGGTATTGATGAAGCATCGCAGACCAATGATTGGGTTGACCTCACTCGCAGTGTCGATGATCGTGTTAGTGTGTTAACTCCTGGTTCATTTATTGTCGTGTGGGACAATGGAACCGTTTCACTGCTGGACGGTGTTACTGACGTGACTCTGGTTGACGGCCAACCCATCGTTCAGTTCTAAGAACATTTGAGATATATATTATCTTAGTGTAATGGGTTAGCGTAAGTTTTGGGGGTTTAACGTGGAAATCTATCCGCTGGACAATAGCGACAAATTAACCGGTATTGTTCTTGAGCATAATGGTAAAAGGATTGTCTCTGAGGGGAGCATCTTTGACCGCACACCTTTCCCGTCAACGGGCGAGCTGTTCATGGACATCAATGCGTTCTGGCAAACATTGCCTGACGCGACGCAAGACAAGATCATGCGGATTTATACCGACATCGAAGAAACGTTCTTAACGACGTTCAACGACTTCCGTCTGCATGAGCGTATTGTGGCACTGGTGGCCGAACTTTATAGCTGTTGGAGTTATGCGGACCTGTCTCGATTCGTGCGACTGCATTGTAATGTGGTTATACCGAATGAGATTCAAACGGGCATGGGTGACTACAGTAGCTCAGACCGAACTTATCTGCGTGACGATTACGTCGGGTTGATTTGTATGGTCACAGCACTGCGTCCAATGATTCCGGTGTGGAACCTGTTTGTACGTGAGTCGAAGAAAACTTCAGGCACTCACTTCAAAGAGTTCATGGCCATGGGTTTAATCAACCACACTGAGTTGATTCAAACGCCTGACTATGACAAGCTCCAGCGTTATGTTCGCATGAATGTGGACACAACTAAAATTACCATGTCTGCGATCGTTGCAGGTATCGGTAGTGCTGAGCTGGAAGACTGGGTATTCGGTGTAGTACTCATTCGAAAGGTATGTGTTGGTGTTGTCATGCACAAACGACCAGATGGTCAGTTGTTCTCAGTGTACAACTCAAGCACAAATATCGTTTCAAACATTTTCCGTCAGATCGAAACCACCCTGGCTAGTTTAGACCGTAAGTTCGATGGTCAAGTTCGTAAGAAGCCGGACGGGATGGAATATCGTGATGACGATAAGGAATCGCAGGCAGAGAAAATCATTGTTAAGCAGCAGATCAACGATTACAAGTTCCTGCTGGCTGGTAAGTATGCGAAAGCAGTAACAAGCGCAAGACAACTGATCGATCCTACGTTACCGGCAGACTTAGTTGATACATGCGTGAACCACCTGCGCCGTAACAACAACTATCTGCCAACAGATGGACAGATCGCGCTGACGCAGTGGGCAGTTGATGCTGCGTTGAAAGCTCGATTCATTCCAGCGTTAGAACAACCTGAGCGTGTGAACATGATCGGGTTAGCGCAGGCGTTATATTGGCACTGGGGTTTCTACGACCTGGCGTTATTATTAACAGCTACGCCTTCTGTTATGGATGACGATATGGTATTCGGTACTGAGTCTCGTAGCCGTGTTACCGTAGAACAATTCCGTATCTTGAAAGAACAGTACCCCTATTTCCACAAACGGGGTGGTGGGAAGAAAGATCTAACGGGAGAACAGCAGCGTAACGAAAACGCTGCAATGATAGCGATTGAAAAACTCTTTACGCTATTTGACGGATTGCCGTATCACCTCGATGCTCCAAAGGATCTTTTGGCACAAACAACCATGCGTCCGTATCGCAGCGGTGGTCATCTGATTCCTTCAGACATTCGTATGCAGATTGCGGCATTCATCATCAAACTCAATTATCATAAAGCAGGAGTACAGGAATAATGTTTATTCGTCGCGTATTGTTTACAGAGACCGGAACCTACAACGACATGTGGGCAGCATCTTACGGTACTCGCGTTAGCGCGGATAGCCTGGCTAAACTTCAGCACGCCACCGAACTTGGCGAGAACCTGAGCGTTCCGGCATTATCAGTTGTTGGTTCTGAGATCATGCGTCCGTCAGCGCAGGTTGAATCCAGCATCGGTATCGTCGGTGGTTGGAACGAACCTAAGTTCCGCTTCATGATGGAAATCGAGCAGACTACCTCTAACGGTAATGTGCTGGTAGATATCCTGAGCGGTTACACTGACCACATGGGTATCACCCAAAACAACAACATGGACCCACGCATGATGTTGTTCATTAACAGCATCACGTCAGTAACGAAGATGGATCGTATCGGACCTAATGGTCAGGTGTCGTCACGTCTGCACGTTCGTGAGTCTAATCAGGTGATGCCTGGTTATTTCAATCCGGGTCGTGAAGTAAACCAGTTCTATCTGGCACCGCAGGATATCTTTGACGGTATCGGCCTGACAACAGCACTGGGCGGTATTGCTGATGCTCGTGATCTGCGTACCATCGATTCACGCAACATCGCGCTGGATGGTCCACGTCTGTCTAACCGTGCAAACAACCACAGTGGTAGTTATCTGTCTCGTGTAATGAACGGATACAAAACTGCGTTGAGTTCCGCGAGTGTGCAGGATGCTAATATGTCTAGCGTTCTCAAGACTGCGAAAGCAACCGTGGCTGACCGCAACCCCTATGACTTAGCGTCACTGGGTGCGTTGTTGAACGGCACCGACATGTCACATCGCAGTGGCGTGACTTGGGGTGAATTGCTGCGCTTCCGTCCAGACCTGGAGAACGTAACACACGTAGCGTTCAACCGTGGCATCGCTGTTACTCGTGATACCTTCATCGCACGTCGTGGTGAAAGTGAGAACTGGGACACAGTGTGTAACGAAACTGTTGTAGCACGTATGGTAGCAAGTACGTTACCAACACTGATGAATGACGGTAAGTTTACCAAGCTGGTAGTTACCATGTCCAACGACATGCCTAACCCAAACAACGGTACTCCGTATACCATCATCGTTCACGATGCTCAGAGCTTCGCTAAGATTCTGGCACAGGACGAAAGCTATATGCGTGATGCAGTGCAGGGTGTGTGTCATCGTATTGCGACAGAACTGATGGCGGGTATTACTTTCGGCAACCAGATCTTGGGCCACCTGGAAGTATACTGTGACCTGCTGGGTGATACTGAAATTAAGGTATCTCTGAACGGTGGTCCGCTGGTTCCGTATCAGAACCCACAGTGGTGTGATGCTCTCACCACACCAATCGCTACTCTGGACTCTAACAAGCGCAGTGTTATTGCGCGTGATATCCAGGGCCTGATGGAAAACATCAACACGGTATCTTACCGCTAATTCGAAAAGGATCAATTATGAGTGTTGTAGAAAAGCTGTACAATCCACTGGCGACCAGTGTCGACCTGCCGCCGGATGCTGATGGTACCCTGCGATTCCACCTCGATGAAAAGAACAGCAGTGTGGTTAAGGTTGATGGCCTGCCGCTGGTCATGCCGATTCCAGAACGTCTGCGCGGTACTGGACTGAAAGGTGTAGTTGCTTTCCATCCACTGTCTGAGAACATCATTCGTGGTGAATCTCCGGTGTTACGTAAGCTGCGTACTGCGGTGATCAATAAGATCACTAACAGTCTGTCGCTGCTGATGCTGAGCATGGTTGAGATTGCAGCAGACCTGGACTATCAACAGAAGCTGAAAGCCTCTGAGTCCGACTTCCTGCGTGCCTTACCTACCGCCGACGCAAAACTTGCGAACGCCCTGGGTAAGATCATCGACAACATCGAAGCTGAAGGTAATAACCGTCTGGTTCGTATCTTCTTCAAACGCGGTGGAATGTGGAAGGGTGATAAGTACGCACGTGTAGCAGTTGTTAGCTTCCCGCTGGTTGAAGCTGCGCACGAAGACTCCAAAGAACTGTTCGGTGTTAAGCTGCGCGTTGCAGACAAAACACAGATCCAGGCACTGCTTGAGTATCTGCTGCCAAACTCCCTGACGCCAAGCGATACGTATGACTACGGTTCAAGCAGTAAGTCTGCACCGTACTTCGACTCGCTGGTCGGCGCGTATGTTAATCTGGCTAACGCCATTAACAAGCACGCTAAGAAGCTGAAGAAACATCTGGAAGTATACGACTCTATCTATATCGATACGAGCTGGTACGACGAGATGGCTAACATCGATAAGATGGCGTTGGAAATCCCACCACTTCCGTTTAACGAAGGTGATGTCGGTATTGAAGAGAAGCACAAACAAGACGTTGCTAACGCAGCCGAAGTTGTAGCTGAAACTCATGTCGCCGGTCGTCCTACTGTTAACTTGGCTGGTAAGTTCGCAACCGCGCTGGAAAACGATGTTGTCCCGGTTACTCAACCGCAGGCACCTTCTGCTCCAGTGACCACGCAACCTACCACACCGGGTTATAGTGCACCTGCACCACAGACAGCTGCGCCGTATGCACCGCAGCCAGCCGGTAGTTACTCTACCCCAGCTCCTGCCGCGCAGACTGTTCCAAGTGGTGGCACACTGAAGTGGAATGATGTTCAGGCAGCAAACCGTCCACAGCAGCAACAGCAGCAGGGTTACTACCCGCCGCAGAACCAGGGCTATCAACAGTCTCGCGGTTACGGTCAGCCTCAGCAGCAACAGGGTTATCCTGGCAGCAGCGGCTATCGTGACAGTGGCTACGACAATCGTGGCTATGACTCACGCGGTGGTTATGGTTCCGGTCAGGGCTATGGTCGCGACCCTGGTCGTGTAATTGCTAGTTACAGCTAAGTAACGGCATAAGAGGCTGGGGAAACCCAGCCTCTATTTACACTCTTTTTATTTTGTCAACTTGTGCTGTACTGATTGCGGAAGATTGCTGTCAGATTCTGAATGACCGTAATAGACGGGATCAGGATCGTCGTATTCAAACCGGTGTAGTCAGCTGGGTTGATCATGTCGTTTACACGAAGATAAATCCAACGTAAATATTCAGGAATGTTCAGATGTCCCAACAGGCCGTAGAAGTCATAACGCCAACGCCATGCATCTCCTTCAGGGATTAGCCTGTGGTCATACCCGTCGGCGGTCTGTAAATAAATACGATGTTGTTCAATCATACGTCTGAAGTCTTCAGTGTAGAAGATATCATCCCCAGAATCTTCGCGTAACGAGGTAACTGACAATGTCATATGGAGGCCCCACTAGATAAGGATATCTTGAAATACATATTATTAAAGGGCTAAGTATTAAACAGTGGTAGCGTAATCGTGAGGATCTTACGTGGAAAAGCACAGTGATTTATTTGGCGTAGAGTCCATCATTGGGAAGGCCAATGAGCTACACGTCAATAACTTGGGTGGTGGTACAAACACCAACCCGTGGGCAGCAAACGATTCAGCTTCCCGTGCTCAAATGTATACCAGTCATCTGTCTCAGGTGCCGGTAATTGCACGGCCTAGTGTTCGTCGTACTCTGACTGGGGTAGAACGCGAATACGGGCGATACACTTTCCAACAGAAAATCCCCGAGGAGGGGCAGTTCATCCGCGTCATCGATAAGTATCCTACACAGGGTGCATATCGCTTTAGCTATAACCCGCAGAAGCTTGCGGTTTATCGGTCTAACAATCCGAAGTATCCTAATGGTGCGTACTTCGGGGTGATGGATGTCTCGACGTATAACATCCGACATCAATACTTTGGCTTTATGTATAAGCCGAAGGGTAACCGGATGAACATGTTGGTTGAAGGAGGCGAAGCCACCGAAGGGATGGTCATCGCCACTAGCCCATCCATCGATCAGCATGAGAACTATCTCACCGGTGTAAGCTCTAATATGCTCTACATGTCACTACATACGACCATTGAGGATGGTGTATTGGCAAACAGCGCCTGGTTAGAGCGCTATAAATCTGTGGGCATTGAATCGCGTGCAGGTACGTGGGGTAATCGTTGTTACCCAATCGGTCTGTATAGCTCCAATGGTGTTTACAGAGCACACCCAGAGATTGGGCAGAAGATCGCACCTCATGGTATTCTTTATGCAATCCGTGAGTATGACGAACTGCTGGCGGTTGTCGATATGACAGAGAAAGCACTCTCTGAGCCAGACTTTATCTTTGACCAACTGGTCTACGGTAAGCCAGGTGCCGAAGTTATCGACATCACTGTATTCCACGACCATAATCTGGACCGTGTGAATAACGATGAGAAAACACCAAAAGGAATTGATGCACAAAGTCGTCGCTATTACGATGCGTTGTTCTCTCAGCAGAACAAACTCATTGACATGTATGAAACCCTCAAGCGCCAGCATGGTGAGAAACTAGTCCTGCATCCGAACTTACATCGGATGATTGTTTGGGCCTATGCCTTCACTAACCACAGGACAGTTCAACAGCCAGATGGTGCGCGCGTTAACATGACGTATCGTCGTGCGCCAGTAGGTGACTTCCGAACTGAGATAGTGTTTAAGTATGACATTGTCCCGTCTGTTGGTTCGAAGGTAACTACGATGCATGGCGGTAAAGGCGTCATCGTGCAGATTCGTAAACCTGAAGACATGCCACGCTGGCCTGATGGTACCACCGCTGATCTCGTTATGGATAATGACTCCAACATCAAAAGGATGAACTTGGGTGGTGTGTTCGAACAGGCAACGAATGCCTTTGGTGCACAGATGACACGCCGTGTTCATGAGATCATGGGTGTGAAAGGTGTGGTAGCTACCGCTGGTGTGGGTGGATCGCTGAACAACCAGTCACTGGTAGACCAGGCTTATGAAGAGTTGATGGAGTTTTACGGTATCGCTAGCCCATACATGGCAGAGCTGATGCGCCGTGAGATTTCACATAACCCAACGTATCGCACGAGTCATGTAACTGCGGTCTGTAACGACGGTATCTATTTGTGGCTTCCACCGCACACTGAAGATATCGGTGCAACCATCATCGATCGCCTGGAATCTCGTTATGGACTGGAAATGCATCCAGTTACGTATCGTGACTCTAACGGTCAGTTTACTACGACCAAGCAGAAGATGTTGATCGGTGAGACCTACATCATCATGCTGGAGAAGAATGGTTTCGACTGGAGTTCTGTTGCGTCACCAAAACGTCAACACTTCGGTATCCTTGCCCGTATGACCAATATGGACAAGCACTCAACTCCTGGTCGTGAAAATGCTGTACGTATTACCGGCGAGGCAGAGATTCGTCTTCTGTCGGCACTTGTACCGGACTATGTCGTTGCTGACTTGCTCGACCGTCCGAATAACCCAGCTGCTCATAAAGCAGAAGTTCGTAGCATCCTTGAGGCTAAGAACCCTGCTCAGATTGAACTGGCTGTGGATCGTAACAAAGTGCCGTTGGGTGGCAACCGCGCTATCCAATTCATCAAACACATCATGTGGTGCTGTGGTATCAGCCTGCGTAGTCTCGGTAAACGTGCTAAGGGGATCTTTAAATGACAACAGCTGTTCTTCAGCCATCAGTAGGGATTGGCGATGCCTATCCAGCACGCGAACTCCTGAAGATGCCAACTGATGCGATCTGGGCTAAGTTCGATCAGCCTAAGTTCAAAATCAATGTGTTGTTCGATAACGGTGTGGTGCAAACCACTGGACGTGAGTTGATACTCTCCCAGTATTTCTGGGAGTTTCATCGTCGCTATCCAAACACGCCTTTATTAAAGGAACATCTGATGGACCCTAAGGTCCGTCTTAATAAAGGTACGTCGTTACAGTTAATCGGTGCTGCGTTCTGGTCGGTGTGGGACGAGTACTCAGGGACAGTGAGTCTTAACGACTTACAGCTCTGTGCTTATCAAGTTACCAACCTGGTGTATAACGAGGTTGTCTATCGTTTACCGGCATACGTTACCAGTATCTCGGCAAAAGACTTCATCGATGTAATGCGGCATCCTGAACTGGTTGACGCACTGTCCAAAGCAGTGCCCACACAGAACAGTATTGCAAACATCAGTCGCGTGGTTCAATCCATTCTGACACGTGAAGGTGAACTGATCGGCAATCGTCCTGCGGAGTCCGCTAAGTCTGGTCTGGTATCTGCCGGTCAGCAGAATCAGATCTTCGGTGGGCATCGCTTCGTAACTGACATCGACTCGAACGTATTCCCACACGCAATGATGACAGGTTATGCTCGTGGTATGCACCGCCTGCATGACTATGCCATCGAATCACGCTCTGCTTCTAAGGCTCTGTTCTTTGCAAAAGATCCGCTGGCTGAAGTAGAGTACCTGAACCGACAGCTTCAGTTGTTGGCACAGAGTCTGCGTCATCTATTCAAAGGGGACTGTGGTAGTAATATCATGCTCCCTCTGACAATGACAACGTCTGCCGACCTGAAGACTTATCAGGGTAAGTATTACTACGTAGAAGATGAGAAGGGTGCGCCTCCACAACTGCACCGCATCACTACTGCGGACAAACATCTGCTGGGTCAGCGCGTTTACGTGCGTAGTCCATTAGGGTGTCGTTGCTTACCACATCAGGGTGTGTGTCAGGCGTGTTTGGGAGAGATCTCGTTACAGATTCCGGATGGCGCTAACTTAGGTCACTTGTCTGTAATCGAACTCTGTTCTGGTGTATCTCAGAACGTGTTGTCTACTAAGCACTTGGATAACGGCGCATCTATTGAGCCGTTCTTTATCAGTGAAGGTGATCGTGCTTTCCTGGTGAACGGTGCGAAAGAAAGTCAGATTAACTTCAACCCTAATCTGAAAGGTAGAAACACCATACTGACCGTAAGTCAGGTAGATGCATTTAACCTGACTGAACTGAACCACGTTAAAGATCTGACCTTACTGCCGATCACTCGTATTTCTGAGATTGAGTCAGTGACTCTGACCTTTGACGAACTGGGTACAGAAAACAGACTGTCGCTGGATGTCTCGGTAGCGGTAGGTTCTCGTAAGAGTTCCTTCACCACCGCTTTCCTGGCGTATATCAAACGCAAAGGCTGGACAGCAACAGAAGGACGTGGTTATGAAATTGACCTCAGTGAGTGGGACTTCAACAGGCCGGTGTTTGAGCTGCCGTTGAAGAATATCAACACACTGGAGTTCATGGCTGAAGTTGCGGACATCATTAAGTTCAAACGTCTGCGTCGCCGTCGTGATAAGCGTGCTAAAGAAATGGCGCGTTCTGAAGACGAACTGGCAGCGCTGGTAGTGGAGCTACACGATACGGTCAACAAACGCTTTACGTTCAACATTGCTCACTGTGAATTGATTCTTGCAGTGTGTCTGGTGCGCGATGCTAAGTCCGGCGATTATCGTTTCCCACATCCAGAAGAACCGCGTGAGTTTGCACCATTTAAAGAGCTGATGAACAACCGCAGTATGACCGTGGATTATGCATTTGAGAAACATGGTCAGACACTGTTGAACATCGATAGCTTCTTGAATCCTGAGCGTCCGTCGCATCCAATGGATCGTATTTATTTACCCGATCTGTAAATAGTATGTTTAACCGGGGACTCCGGTCCCCTAAACTACTATGGAGGCATTTAGATGGCGTCTGTTAAATTGGAGGTCTACGGTCAGAGCGTAAAGATCATTCCACTTGACCCGTATGCTAAAGCCTGCGCGTTAGAGTTCTGTCGGAGTATGATTAAGTACAAGACAGAGCGTGTCGTTGACACATCACGCGGGTATCATGCTAAACTGGTGAAAGTGCCTGATGTTACGTTTGCCGCTGCTCCTATCAGCCGTGAATTCTTCTGCGTCCATCGAGGCCAGCTAGAGGAGTTTAAGGGCTATCTGGTTCGTTGCGGTATTACACCCAGTGAAATAGAAGTCGTCATGGTACCGGACTACGTCCCAACGAAGGCCAACCTTGTAATGAAATCATTCTGGGTTGACAAGCCGCACCAAACACCAATCATCCAGTTTATAATGGAAGATGGTAAGTTGAAAATCCTCCCTGTTCAGACAGGTGGGGGCAAGACTTATATGGCGTTGAAGGCGGCATCGTTAATCGGTGAGCGCATGATGCTGATTACTCGTGGCGGGTATATCGACAAGTGGATTGAAGACGTTAAGAAGACGTACGATATCGACGAAGATCGAATATTGGTTGTCAAGGGTGAGAAAGCGTTAATGCGCGCAATCGATAAAGCCAAGTCGGGCGATTTCGATTATGACGTGCTGCTCGTTTCCACTGGGGGGATGAGTGATTACATCAAGCACTATGAACTGTACCACGGCACGGATATGGGTGAGCATTACATGGACCCACGTGCTATCGGTATGCTGTTCGGTGTAGGTCTGCGTGTTGTCGATGAGGCACACCAGATGTTACACGCCTACTTCCGTATCGATCTCTACAGTCACTTTAATAAGGTGCTGTTCCTGTCGGCTACCATACTGGCAAACGATGCGTTAGAGAAACGTGTGCATGAAATCATTTATCCGCATGAATGTCGCTATAATGGCGCTGAGTGGAAATGTTACATCACCGCAACTGCATTACGCTACAATCTGGAAGAACCGCACAAGGCACGATTCAAAGACCACAGGAAGAACTATTCGCATGTGATCTATGAACAGTACCTGATGCGCAACAAAGAGAAGCTGAAACACTACCTTAACATGGTGGGGAATCTCACGAACGATTTCTTAAAGAATCGTAAGGAAGGTCAGAAGTATTTGATCTTTGCTTCCACTGTTGACATGTGTGACATTATGGTGACTGATCTCAAGAAGCGTTGTCCTAACGTGATTGTAGGCCGGTACGTGGCAGAGGATAACCTTGAGGATATCTACGGCTACGATATCATCGTCACCACTCCGGGTTCAGGCGGTACGGGTATCGACATACCGGATCTTGCAAAGGCCCTCGCTACTTGCGCTGTAAGCTCTGCCAAACTAAATGTGCAGATGCTGGGCCGCTTGCGTGAGCTGAAGAACTATCCGGGTGAAGAACCTGAGTATCAGTACCTCGTGTGTTATGACATCCCTAAACAGGTGGAGTATCACAAGCAGAAGCTTGAACTGTTCAAAGAGAAGGTTAAATACCATCGTGAACAGAACACGGGTGCGTTAGTATAAAGGGAGACTCCTGAGGCTTCGGTCTTAGGGGTCTTTTATGCCTCATTGTTAAAAGGAAACCAAATGCCACAAATAACGATTGACGATTTAATTGCTGTGCTGGATGGGTCAGTGAAGTTGGGTACGGTACCAGCATCAATAAAACTGGAACTCATCGGTGAATTAGATCCGTTTAGTCCAGACCTTACAGCAAGCGAAAGATTGCTGGTTCTACGGGCCTGTAAGCAATCTAAACCGTTCTTCCTATGGATGCTTCGCCATTTGATTATAACTCCCCCAGCTGAGTCTAAGGACGTTCTGTGGGGTACTGCGAGTACGCTAGTTGGTACGCCCGGTCCGTTGGCTGTAATGTTGAACGAACTGCTGGCCAGAGCCTATCCTATCCTGCGTGGTAAATCACTGAACGTAACTTGCTGGCTGTTTGAATCGGGACATCTGTGCTTGGTTGCTACTTACGGTGATAACGGCAGGACGTATAAGCACGTTACTAAGGTTTCTGCTGACACTTTAGAGCGAGTGGGTGCAAGGTTTAAACCGGCTGGTGTTCGTGCGCAACACATTGCAGGACTTTTTGATCGCGCTTGGGTGGGGTTCTTGTCGAATGATTAAAAGAAAGGTCTTACCACTGAAGGCCGTTAGCGCCAGTCGCGCTTGGGGGTCAGTGACTGAGGTTAAGATTGCCAACACTCGCTTCGGTGGCTCGGTAATCGCTACAATGTTAAAGCGTTATCCGGAGTTACGCGGGCACAGTGTAAGTCTGAAGGGTTGGTTGTTTGAATGTGGTACACTTGCTGTAATGGCAATACCACGCCAGAACAACGCCATGTGTTATCGGTTGTTTGGGGAGAGTTCCGAAGAGCAGTTACGCAGCGCCGGTGCCTCCCTTAAAAGAACGGCAACTTCAGCTAGTGAGATTGCTGACCTTTTCTACTTAGAATATAAGGAACAAATAGATGAACAAAACGACTGCATCGAACAGTGCTGAAAAATACCCACGCATCACCGATGAAGAAGCAGCAGAACTCTCCGGTGGTGTTGACCCATGGTCGAGTACGATTACAATGGCAGAGCGTGAGAAAATAAAGCAGCTTTGCGTGGATGTTCCTGGATACTTTTTCTGGTTAATAAAGAAGGGCGCTGAGAAAAAGCCAATCTACAACACGGCCTGGAAATTTCGAAAGCCTCAATTAAACCGATCGGTATCTGGTGGCGTTCAAAGTGTAGATATGACAGAAGGTAACTTCAATCAAGTATTGTTGGATTACCTTTACACTGACGATAAAAGTCTCGCTAAGTTTGGCCTTACGCTGCGAGCGTGGTTTTATGAAAGTGGACAGTTGGCTATTCTGGCCACACGAGACAATTCCGATAGTCCATCCATTAAGTTAGTGGTTGATACTATCCCAGCCGTAATAGAGCGCCACGGTGCTAAGCTGGTAAAGACTGACTTTGAACCCGCTGTGCTGGCTGCGCTCTTCGACTTGCAGTATAAGGAACAGGCATGAATCGTAAAGAATTAACTATCAATGAGAGTTACGAAATCTTTGACTCACACAAGCGTGAAATATTAGAAAGGGTTATGGCAGGCGAATCGGCCATATCGATCGAGCGACACTTCACTGGGTGTGAACTGGGTCGCGTAGTGCGTTGGTCAATCTCGCGCTTCAATATGAACCCAGTGTCTATTCGATCTCGTCTGAAAGCGGGTAAGCTCGCCATTGCGGAAGGTACTGCGTATTACTTCTCAGCTAGCACCGGCATTAAGCGTAAGATCGCCCACAAGTTAGATTGGGAGTTTGGCGGCAAGATCAAAGACTCTGAGTTGCCGTTAGGTGAATTCCAGTTCTGGATATTCTCCAACAATCTGATCTGCATCTCTAACGCCAGCATGCATTCAAACGGCGGCGGGGTTTACAAACGCATCTACAACGGCGAGTTTGATCTCGATAACTACCGGAAAATAATCGGCGATGAGATTGTTGGTGTGATAGATCCTTCGAACACCGCTATCAATATCCCGCCGCAGGAAGTTGCTGCGCAGTTTGGTCTCATCTGGTTTAACTAAGCTGTGGTTCCGGATTAAGTAAATCTTCAAATATATACTACCCTATTGATTACGTACAGTAGCCCTTAACTGGGCTACTTTCTTTTATGCTCTTAAGGAATAAAAAACATGTCTGACAAAATCGATCTGGCTAACTTTAAATCTTTCGAACTGTCCCCAATCAAAATCGATTACGATAAATCAACCTTCGGTCGTAACGACGTGTCGGTCTGCTCTATTTTAGAGTCCCACGAGTGGGCTGTCTATGGTCGTAACGAAGATGGCACAGTTACCCACCTCTTTGACGGTAGCCAGAGCGCTGCTATGGGTATCTTACGGATCGGCAACCCTGACGCCGCCATCTACCTGAAAACTGACACGGATTGTGCTCAGATCACCAAACACCACGGCACAAAGTCGTTTGGTGTGCTTCCATGCCGCATTGGCGACAACGGCGTGCTGGAAGTACTCAACGGTGAATCCGGTGTCGAGAAATGGGGTCTGTTTGCATTCCACACTACTGGCGATAAATCTAAGTCTTACGTAGAGCTGGGTCGTTTCTCTAACAAAGACGCGGCGTACTTCGCACTGTCTGCTATTATCTATAAGGCATAAAAAGCCAGCCTCCTCTATCCTTCGGGATAGAGGAGTGCTAAGCTTATTTTTTTTGTCTATTTTCCGCCACGCAATTCATTTTCGAGTCTACGTAGTTCGGCTTCGGTTGCACCCGCCGGAGCAGCTTGACCAATAGCACTCAGACGTATTAACTCTTCAGTGAACTCACGCGGTAGATTACAGAATTCGACCACGTTCAACCCAAAACGATCTTTGATGGGATGCTTCAAGTAGCGGGCAATGAGGTTATACAGTCCAGTCCCTTCGGTGTACCGTTCACTCTCATGCATGCTGACGATACTCAATGGGTTAGCCGCAGCGGAACTATGGTTAAAGATACCATAACTCTGTTCATACGACTCATTGAGCACCACGTCTACATCGACGCCCTTCAGTGGTTTCTCGAGACTAAATAAGAGCATACCTACTTCAGTACGCTCTCGTTGTACATCTCGTCCAAAGCTAGGGTCAGCTACGTGCCACGCTAGATTGCGTTTTCTTCCCTCAGAGCCTGATCGATCTTGTGGCGCTGAAGGGTCAAAAAAACTTGCATCATGTCAATTGGGATAATGCGAGTCTTAGGACCATTGCCCTTCAACTGCATCTGCCCACACTTCGGACACGCGTAATTCACATAGCCAATAACACAAACTGTCGTGGCATCAATGAACGCACCCACTGCTTTGATGAATGTTTTCTTAATATCATCAACGCTTGCGATCTGCACAGTACAGGCTTCAATGGAAGCACGGTCTTCGATGCGAGTAGTGATACCCTTCTCGTCCGTAACTTCAATTGCCTTAACCCAGTGACTGTACTGACGCGGCGCAGTAGTACGCGCAACGTCACTGATGTAATCGCTGCGTTCTTTACCAGTCAGGTTATTGCCGAACTGTGAGTCTGTAGCAGACACGATCGCTTCGATCCAGCTGTAGCCAGAGTTCTCATACAGCTCAATGGACGGAGAACCAAACTCAATGGTCATCTGTTCGTTCAGCTTAGCGAACTTAGCGCCGACGTTCATACCGAAGTCAGACTGGTAGTCATCAACGGTAGCCTGGGTAGCGCGCGCACTGCGCTGAGTCATGATCGCTTTCTGCTTTTCAGTCAGCATGGTACGATCAACCCATTGCAGCTTACCAATATCCAGCAGTGCTTCCACAATGTGGGTACACTTAGTGATGTCGGTCATGCATGGCTGACGATATGGATAACCGCCCGGATAGATTGCAGTTACCATACCCCAGATCAGCGTCGGCAGGTCTTGTACCTTCAGAAGCTTCTTAATAGTAGAAGGATCATCAGTAGGTGCAGTGGACGAATACAGGTGACTCAGGATGAAGTTAATCAGGTGGCCTGCGATATACACGGAGGTATTCGAGAACACCAGTCCCTTAGTCATACGACCCAGAGCTACCTTCTCCATCGCAATACGACGTTCCAGTTCGTACAGCTCTACATCGCCCGGCGCTTTAACGCTAACCCAGATACCGGAATGCCAGCATGGGATCTGAATGATAGCACCCATGCCAACTGCGCGAGTAACACGTGCCAATGCATCAGCGCCAACAAGACGCTCGCCCGATTCAACCGGAAGGCGTTGACTACGACCCGCAAAACGAGTCTCACCGACTTTAATGCCCTGACCCCATTCACCACGAGCAGTAACAGACTCTTCGAATGGAGGTCTGCCACTTGCGGTGCGGTGATAGTTGGAATAGGCGTCTTCTACCGTTTCAACCCATTCGGCTTGCGCGCGCGGGTCATCGATTCGTGCATCGTCAACCTGATCGCTCAGTAAGGCAACAGAACCTTCCAGTGTGCCATACAGCAGACTCAAGGGTGGAAGACCGCGCGTCTGTGAATTATTGGCGTTGGCTTTACGAGTGTCCGCAGGTTCAATCAGAGTTGACTTGACCTCAGGTTCAACGTAGGTAGGAGCGTCGTCCAGATTACCAAACTCTGGTTTGGCTTCACTCGGTACGTCGTAGTTCGGCGGCAGCGGAATATCATCCTCTGCCTCTTCCAGAGAAACCTGCGCATTAAGCGCAGGATCTACAATAGGAGTTTCGGCGTGATCGATCTTGGTCTGATCATCCGGTTGGTTTTGATCTTTCATGCACTACTCCCAGTTTCAGTTCCCATTGCGCTGCGGGCATCCTCAATGATACCACACATGCTTTCCATGATCGGGGATACCCCACGACCAAAACGACTCAGCCAGGTTTCGTAACGTTGCCCAACGTTAAGAACGGCCATAATATTGCTGTGTCCCAGCGGGCCGTTACGTAAACCGAGGTCAGCGTCGCGAATGGTTTTCAACTCAGCGTGCATCTCTGGGAGTCGGGTAGAAAGGGTTTCTGCCTTGCCCACTAAGGTAGGCAGATCAGCGACGTGCTTCATCAGAAGAGTATCACGAAGATCCACTCCTAATTGTGTGCAAGTTGCTATAAGTGAAAGGCAATGTCCGTGAAGCTGATCCAGTTCTGAGAACGTGGCTTTCTTATCAGCGTTAGACATCGTGGGTGAACCACCCTGGGTACTTCTGCGCTTACTCATCTCGTTTCCTTTGTTATAGCAATTTTATCCATAACGTTTAATATCACGGTAAGAAAATACTTGAGGAGTCCCAGATGTTTGACGAGCTTGACTACTTTTTAAGTCAGCACACGTCAGGTTACAGGAAGGCCATTATCTTAGAGGCACTTAAAATGTGCTTTGAGGTACAGGGCACCGCTGTAATCGACAAGGTGAACGACTTGCTGTTTAGTTCAAACGACCTGGCATCGGACGTAGCTGTCCAACAGTTCGCTGACTTTGCACGAGTCAACATTAATGCCTGTGCTGCTGAGTTCGGAGTTGTATTTAACCCTGACCTCATACTGGACGAGAACGTTCCAATCTTCACTGACGTAGTGGGCACCCTCTTAATCGCTGATCAATACGAAGATCCACATTGTTTGATTGCGTTGATTGGAGATGCTGGCGACACAGAGGAAGCGTTGGCTGATGTCGTCGAAGAGATCACAGGACAGGCTGCTGACAATGTGCTTGATGTCATTGCTGCTGTCGACCGTGACTTAATCCAGAAGATGTTAGAAGAGAACGCAGCACACGTTGCTTCTCTTGAATCCAAGAACGATGTTGAAGATGATGTAGCCGTCCGTCGTAGTATCATCGACAGACTGAAGCACTCGGAACACTACAACCGCGAAGGATTCGTCGAACGTAATCTGGTCGTCACTGGTCTGTTCGGTCAAGATCCGTTCTTGATCCTGGAGACACTCGCCCCCGAGATCTACGAGTACAAGGACATGGAACTGGCGACCATCTGTTATCAAATTGCCATTGCATCCAACGTGCTTTCTAACGCTGTCGTCGGCACAGCTAAAAACCTCGTAGAACGCATCCTAACGGAAGACCGTGCACCGGAAAGGCAGAAGATCGCATTCCAGTTGAATCGCTTCCCTGCGCCTTCTGTGGAGATCTAAATGAAAGTTTTAGAGTTCTTTAAGAAAGCGTGTTTAAACCGACGCTATAAAGAGAAGGCTTGGGTCTTCTCTGTGTTTGGCTGTACACGCACGACTAACGCCCAGTTAATGAATGGTCGATACCTGGATGTACATCGCATTGACGGTATGCCATTCTGGGTAGATGAAAGCGGCGAACATCAGGAGTTCGAAGATTTCGACTTCCCGCCAAATACCCCGCTTCTGTCTTTCACTGATAAAGTGGATCTGGTAGTGGGGGACATCCCTAACCTCGAAGAACCAGTATCAACTATTGTTGGTAATCTCTTCGTGAACTGGTATGTCCTGGTGCACTCCCTCGGCAACAAGATCCCGTTCCAGACTGGTGAGATTGCCATCAAGAACATCCTGCCGCAGATCAAGGCAAAGTTTAAGTCTGACATCATGCATCCGGATGGGACCATTAACTACGAAGCACAAGACCCTAACTTTATCTACGCGCACGAATACGTCCGTTTCGTTCAGTGCATGACTGCCCTTGCAGGCTTCGTAGAAGTGTCTGTGCCGAGCGCTACTCCATTTACTGCCCGTACGTCACCTGAAGTAATTGAACTGCGTGAGCGGCTTCTGAAGGAGCACGAGCACGAGTTAACTGACCCAACGGTAATTGCGGCAATTGAGAAGCAGTTGATTGAGAAAGATAAAGAGTGGATTGCTAAGGACCCAGACAAAGGGTTCTACATCAAAGGCAAGTCATTCAACATCGTTCGTAAGAAACTGTTCCTGATGGGTGGTGTGGAAGCAAGCTTCAATGGTGATGGCACATATACCTTCGTTCGCAATAGCCTGATGGAAGGACCGACAGTCGACACGCTTCCGGCTCTGATCAACACCCTGCGTAGTGGTAGTTACTCTCGTGGTGCGCTGACAGCTCTGGGTGGCGAGGCAGTTAAGTTCTTCCAGCGTGTGTTGCAGAACTCCCGTGTGGTTGAAGGTGACTGCGGTGTGACCTATGGTATTCCTTGTGTCATCACGAACGAGAACCATAAGAGCTTCAAAGGTCGCTTCCAGGTTATCGATGGCAAACCGGTAGCCATTGGCGAGAACACCAAAGAACTGATTGGTAAGACAATCGAACTCAGAAGCCCTCAGGCGTGCTTAAGTCAACATACCGACTACTGCTCTGTCTGTATGGGTGAAGAGGTCTCTAAATCTCCTACAGGGCTTTCTGCAATGGGTTCCAACATGGGATCTGTGTTCATGTCGGCATCGATGTCTGCGGTACACGGTACAGCACTGTTAGTTAAGCACTTCGATGCAAGCGCACATATCAGCTAATTATATGCTGAAATTTTCACTGTAGCTTTGCTCAGGGGCAGTGGGTATACGGAACCTACTGCCCCGCTTTTTTCTTATGCCCCTATTAATGATATGGCAGTTTCTACCTTATCTATCACACTCTGGAGTTTAGGCCATTATGTCCGAAGAATTGAAAGCACAGGATACAGTAAGTCTCGGCGTACGCTCCTTACTGTCACGCATCGAAAGCTATGCTGAAAAGATGGCTCCTGGGAAACGTAACACTGAAGATCAGATCAACATGGAACAGAAAGGTCTTTACCTTACTCTGCAAGCCATCCTGACTCAGAAAGAGAACAAAGATTTTGTCGAAGCTTTTAACGGCACAGTCGATCTGTTCAAGCGCTATGGTAACGACGCATTGTCAACGATGTTTGTCTCTCGTAATCACTACAGTGTCAAACTCGATGCTAATGCACGTCGTGACTTTGCTGCATGGGTTAACATCTTTGTTATCCTGTCTAAGCCAAACCTGCGTCACCTGTTGATCAAACAGACCGACCCGGCTAAAGCGTATCGTTCATTACCGGAACTACAGAGCATTCGCGCTGTAGAGCACATCACCCGTCTGCTGGCATTCGATGCACAAAACGCGGCATAAGTAAGCACTCCTCCTCCCAAACGGGAAGAGGAGGCTTTTATGCTGTTAACCCTTTTCTGATGGCGCAGTCTGCAACGCTGTGTTCAGGTCTGCTGTGAACTTAGCGCCCAGTTCCAGTTCCGCATCGGTCGCTGGGATTGTGCCATTCTCGTCGTACGTCTGGAGAACGTTAGTCATACCACGCTCAGGCACGCTGACACGGATATCGCCCGGTTCAGGTGCGAGATCAGTTGTAGATGGGGTTTCTACAGGCGGTACACGGTAGGCCGCAAGCCAGTAGCCAGGAGTACGTGACTGAAGTTTACCAGCACCACCTGACATTTTAAACGTGCTTGCGTTTTCGATAGACACCACGGTAGCCATGTCGATGTTTTCCAGAGGGATAGGAATGTTCATCGCGCCGCCATTGGTGTAGCCCCAGATGATACCAGCGTTAGTGTCCGGGTTGAAAGCGAAGTTAGTGTCAACTGCGCCAGTATAACCGATGGCAGCAATGACTTTACCTGCCATGCTTTCGCTCAGGCCGATATGAACAATAGCCTGACCTACCAGCCCAACGAACTCTTCACGCGCTTTCTTCCGCATCGCACGCTTGCGGTCTTTCGGGGACAGCAGTGCAATCACGTCGTCTTTGGTAGGTTTGCCTTTCAAAGACTCATCGATCTCAGCGTTGGTGCACGGCTCGCCTTCTTCGGTAACAAACGCAGTGCCTGACTTCAGATGCGCATCATACAGCTCACTGCCTTCAGGGGACAGCTCAGACTTCTCACCGTTGAACGGAGTTCCAGCCGCGTCGAGTAACTCACCTACTTGAGCCGATGCTTCGTTCAGCTTCTCTTCGGTAGCTTCGTTTGGGGTGTTGCGTTCTTCTTGTTGAGTCATCTTTATTTCCTTTAAGGGGAGTCTCGCTCCCCGTGTGTGATATTAAGCTACCAGCGCTTCCAGGTCTTGCAGAGAAGGCATGCCGTAGATTTCGGTACAGAACTGTACGGCGTTAACACGACCGCCAGTCAGGTTGATGCCATTGCGACGTTGCACCGCTTCAGAGATACCCTCAATGCGAGACAGCTCGCGATAGGTAGTTTCTTTAGAGATATTCATGACGTCTTCGGTAGTCGGGTAAGCACCTTCTACGTCCAAGTCAGCAACGTGACAACGAATAAGCGTGCGGTGTTCCGGCATGTCCTTAATACACTGGATACCATTGTCCACAACCAGGTGCGATGGTAAGGTAACGATCCAGTCGTTCATGCCAAGTACATACTGGTCGAGTGGGTCTTTACCCATTTCGTCAGAAGTTGTACCAAACACGCGACCGTGCGCCAGTGAGAAGAATTCCATGTCATCGCTCAGACGACGAGGAGTAGACGGGAACCGTGCATATTCAGAGTGACCGCAGAGTAAAGAGATCGTTTGCGAGAGATCGTGTGTCTTCGCATCGAGTTCTTCTAAAGAGACTGTATCGAATAAGTTATATACCGAGTATTCGATAGGATACTCTTTCTGTAGGAATTGGTGCCAACGGAGTCCGTTGAGGTGGTCAGCCTCTACGAATTTAAGTTTACGAATGCCCAGCTCTTTGTTGAGGATGTAGTCGAGTGCGTAACTACGCTCGTTACCACCTACAACACGGATACGCTTGTAAACACACATCGCATCTACAAAGTAGAAGCTGGAGAAACACTCCATGACGTGCCACTGTTCTGCTGGATGCAGCGCCATCGTTTTACCAGACGCAGTAACTTTCTGTGATTTACCTGGTTTCCAGTTAGCGTGATGATAACGCTCTGGCACACACGGGTCACTCATTACACGCGCTGGGTCCCAACCTGCCTCTTTGATACAGTTAATGATTTTGGGCAAGTCGAACGCAATGTTCCAGATACTGACGAAGTCAGGTTTCCACTTATGCAGCAAATCAAACGCAGCTTGCACACACTCGAACGCTGTATCGAACACGTCGAAGATAATGTTAGCGTTCCACTTAGCGATGTAGTCACCAACCAGCTCTGTGGTTTTAGAAAGGAACTTCTCTTTCAGGTTGAGTTTATCGCCGTAGAACTTACGAACACCAAACACAGCTTTCTCAGTACCGAGGCTGACAGAGATCAGGATTAACTTACTACCATCGCCTGTAACAACATCGGTCTCTATATCGAGTGGGGCCACGGTATTATCTGTTACCGCATCAGGATACTTCTGCTGATACATGTTCTTAATCAGCACCGGTGTAGTACAATCGCAACCGTAGACATACGGACTACGAAGGATCTGCTTGAGTGGTAACATGGCATTACCGAACCCCAGCGCCTTAACAATGCTACGACCCAGGTTGACCTGAGTAGAACTGAACTTACGCAGACGAGAAAGATCCTCAAATTCTTTCTTATCTTTGTGGTTACGAAAACCATCTTTGGTGATATAGAAATCACGCTTATAGTTTTCACGAACATAGCAGTGCGGTACAGTGCGCTTGTCTTTTAAATGAAGACGCTCTTTAACGAAGAGTGCGTCGTTTCGACTGCCGTCTGCCGCTGCTGTATAAAGTACGTGCTTACACTCACGTGCTTCGATTTGGTCCATTGGGATAAACTCGCCAGTGGCCAAATGAATTCCATCACTCATTGGGACTCCTCTTGTTTCTCTAACTTACGCTTAACTCCAAATGATATGGCCTCGCTGTTTTTTATTAATGATTCACTCCATTGAGAGGGTTTGTCTTATGGGTAAAGTTAATCCTTTACTGCAAATTTCCACCGAAGGTTTGTACGACTATAAAAACCCTCTGGTGCGAAGCAACATCATGGAACTGCTTGACAAGTTCCGTGAAACGCAAGATACGGCTATGCTGACTCAGCGTCTGCAAGAGCTTGTCAAAACAACGTACAACATTAACCTGACGGTTTCTATCACCGACCTGCGTGTACCCGCCATGGTTGTCCACGAGCAGATTGCACCTGAGTCTCTGCCACGTTATCGCCCACGTAGTATCTCTGATGCAGAGAATGCTAAAGGTAACGGCATCGGTGAGTTTGAGAAAATCCACCACGGTATGATCAACCTTAAAACGTTGAAGGTGGGTGGTATCTTCGCTGACCTGCCTGTCGTCATTCTGCTGTCCGATAAACTGACCCAGTGGACTAACGACGATATCGGCGTAGCGTTCTTCCATGAGCTGGGACACTACATCGATTACGTCATTATGGCAGCTTCACAGTTCCGTTCATTCGGTATTGTTGAATCGCTGGTACGTGGTATCCGTGGCTCCGACACCGTCGAAGCGGCAGTGGACTTAGTCAAAACCGCCAGTGGCGAATATGGCTTTAAAGTCTCTGACCCTGAGTCACTGAAGCTGGCAGCAACCGACGAAGCTATTCGCTTGAAACTGTTCAGCGAAATTCAGGCATCGAACCGTTGGTTCCTCTACGGTGACAAAAATCAGAAGCAACAGGAATATGCTGCCGATGAATTGCCTGCTGCGATCTTCGGTCCACGTGTTGCGGCTGTAGCTTTAAGTAAGCTGCTGTCAATGACTTCGCATCCGGCGTACCGCAGTTCACTGCTGTTCTATGGCCGTACTGCTGCATGTGTTGCGCTGGTAATCTTCGGTGCCTCTACTGCCATGCTGCCTATTGCAGTATTTGGAGCGGTAGGGCTTGCTGCCGACCAGACTGAGGCAACTCAGTCAATCACGCACCCTAACCCGTTGACGCGCTTACAGCGCTTCCGTGGGCTTCTGCTGTCGGATGCAAAGAACCCAGAGATGACTCGTGCTCAGGTTACTCAGCTGAAACTCGACCTGGATCTGATCGATGCGGAAATCGCTCGTCTGAATGGTGCGAACAAAAGCGGCCTTGAGTTCCTGATGGAAATCTTCTCACCGACCCGTCGTACCAGCAGTGACCTGGAAGACTACGAGCGTGGTGTGGCCGAGTTACAGAACAACCCTATCTTCTTACGCGCTGCGCAGCTGCGTTATCTTAAGGATTAATTATGAGCATCCGTGAATTACAGAAATCGGTCGGTATTCTGAGCGAAGCATTCCCTGAAGCAGACCAGTGTCTCGCACTGTCACGCGCTGTGGGCATCTCTCTGGGTATGGCAACCAACCTGGGCGGTCTGGGCGATGCAATGCATGACGCCATGACCCGCGCTGAACTGATCAACCTCATCAACAACAAACAGGAAGTCTATCAGCTGATTTCCCGTTGTAACGATGAAGTACTGCTGTGCGTCGATACTACCGTTCGCCAGTTTACCAAAACCTTCGTTTACCGTCTGGAAATCGCACGCGGTAATCCGGCAGCCTTCGCTGACTCTGCTGTTGAGGCAGGTACGTTGCAGGCAGTAGAGTTACTGACCCCGGTCTTCCGTGGCATTCTCTCTGGTAAATAACAAAAATAAATGGGCATGCTTTTGTATGCCCTTTACTTGACTTAAGGCATAGAACAATGTCAGAACTTAATATCGACTTCGCACACACTCTGGATAATATCGACCAACTCAGTAGCTTACGTGGCAAACTGCGTAACCTATCTGGCCCTATTGCCAACTACCCAGCCATTGGTGGCCGTTTTGCTACCCTGGTTCAGAAGCTCGGTGGGCAGACAGTAGAGCAACTCCGTGATAACATTGAGTCATCCTTCGATGATTCTGTAAACACCGCTTACGTTGCGATTGCGGCGTCTCAGCGCGTGCGTGTGGCACAAGCAATTGACCTCATCACTAAAGATGATAGTATTGCCCCCGCCATTGAAGGTTCATACGAGAAATATTTCAAACCGCGCAGTGTGGTTGAAAATGCAACTCCAGATCTTCTTTATATGCTGTTGCTGCGTCCGACCAATCAGACCGTCTACGCACAGCTCGATAAGTACGCTGTAGTTGTTTTACAGAAACTTGCCCAGCAGCTATCCCTCTTTACTAACCGGATGTCCCGCGTTACTGAGAGCACCACAACTGAAGTCCTGGCCGAAATCAAATTCGACCTGGAAGCTTTAACTGACGCTCCACCTGAGGGTGAACTGCGTGCATGGATTGACAAGACCTCAGTCGCATGTGGCGGTCGTATCCACAAGAAACTTGTATCCCTGTTGAAGACCTCAACAGAGCAGGCTAGCGCAGTCCGCGCCGAGAGTTGGTACTCCAACTGGTTCGAGCTTCTGTCTAAACTGCCTGACGCGTCTCGCCTTTTCGGTAAGCACGAAACGGAAGTTACCGCAGCATTGAAACTCGTCGACTCTCGCCTCGTCGAACTTTCCCATCTCAAGACTCAGAAAACCCCAGCCTACCTCGCACAGTTAGTTGCTGAGTTTGGCCATCAGGTATCTGAGGCGATGGATAGTGTTTACGCACTGCTGTCTATCCGTTCTCTTTTTATCGAAAAGTACAATGACGTTAAAGAGAATGTAACCCCCAACTAATAGAGGTTCCGCATGTCCGGTAACAGTTTATCGATGGACCTTGTCTCCTTGACTTCCACAACGGCGAACAACATGACTGCGCTTCGTCGCATCAGTGCGTCACTGGAATCAATGGAAGATACCATCCGCAACGAAGGTATGTCTCGTGACATTGCTCTGCTGATTGAACAACAGTCACCGGGTGCGATTACTGACAACGCTCGAGTGAATGCGTTCACTCAATATCCCTCACAGGTAAAACGCGATGTCGGTCTGGAAGCCATTAACTTCGTTCGCGGCAAATCCCTGAAGGGTATTGTTATTGCCATCCTCAGTGCCGCCATCGCGGCTGCTGCTGCTTTCCTGACTTTCCTGATTCGTCGGTTCACCGGCAAAGAAGCAAGGTCTCGCAAAGAGCGCGCTCGTGAGAAACCGATGAACCCGCAGACTACTGCCGATGCTGGGCACAGTCGACCGGAGTGGCGTCAAGACCCAGAGTTTACTGCGGCCTGCGATGCTTTCGCTGCTACTATAAACATGACACTGGTAAACACAGGCTCTGGACAATTCCGTGCCTTTACCCGTGACGTGTTCATGGTTAAACCGCAGGGTCTGTTCGGTGCACTGAGTTCACACATCGTTGAAGCTATCAAGTTGGTGCGTACTACCACTGATAACCTCGGCGGCATTCCTCGCCCGATCAAGTATAGCGCTGACCAGGATGAAGTTACTCTGATCATGCGTAATCTGTTCGGTGAGTTGCAGACACAATACAATGTACTGGAGCATGTTCGTCCCAACGGCATCCCAGGCAAAGGACCTCTGTCTGAACGCTTGATGGAAATGCGCAGTATGCTTGAGGCCGACATCAATCGCATGGCTATCACGCAGGAACCTACGCTGGCTGATATTTATAGCTATCGTGGTGTTATCGATGAAAGCATGAAAATGCTGGAAGACATGCGTGTTGATCTGCTGATGAAAGAGATGAAGGAAAACTCTGACTTCATGCAGCGTACGTTAAGTACACTGGACGTCAAGTTCAACTATATCTCTAATGAAGCAGCCGATGCATTGGCCGATGCGATGTACTTCATTCAGCGCATGTTGGAAATGCAGAGCGACCTGATTGGTATCGTTAGCACTCTGACCGAAAACGTCTTAGCAGCTGACTCGGCATACTGTCAGTTACTGCGTACCCAGATTGCAGCCATGCAGCGCGCTGGTATTCGCTTTAACGGTAACGAGCCTGAGTTCGCAGAAGATCGTAAGTTCTATAAGGACGCAATGCGTTTCTTAGAGTAACGACATAAAAGCCTCTCTACCCTTTGCGGGGTAGAGAGTGCTTATTTATGCCCGGTCAATCGTTTGGAGTTTGTGGTTCACGAAGTCAAACGCGATGTCTTCTTGAACATGCAGGATACCATCAGGCAACACAACCAACTTACGCTTAACAGAACAACGAGTAGATTCGTCGATAGCGGTGTAGGTGGAAATGTCTTTGTTAGGGCCGAGGTCATCCAGTTTAACACCGATAACGTCAGTACCTGCCGCTGCCGTGATACGTGAGATGATATCCGATACAGACACCGTGTTACGAGACAACACACTGTTGATGATATCAGATGCATTCTGCGACAACGCCGTACGCAATTCAGTGTTGGTGTAACTAACCAACGACATGACGTACGTAACATGGAATTGCATGCCAGCAGGAATACTAATCTCACGGCCGTCATTAATAACGATACGACTATAGCCTAGGCTACGGGTCGGATAGAAACGAATGAACGTGTTCTCAATCAACTTACCGCCAATATCGGCAATAGGACCAGTGATCCAATCAACCAGCGTGGACGGAACGTACTTAGCATATTCGACATCTTCTGGGTCAGTGGCAAAGTAGTAAATGCCATCTAACATCAGGATATCGAACTGCCTTTCAGTTTTACGATCCAGTAAGCGAATAGGCTTACCATCGCTATCGAGTTTAGCACTCCCCGCCACAAACGAGATTTTCTGCTTGCCGGTCTCTGTATCGATAACCGGGTCACCTGCCCTGTGCTCGTAGACGTACGTCACCTTGCCGTCTTTTACTTCAACGACTGGCTTACCGTTTTCACGTTTAGGAATGTCAGTGTCATAGAACGCCAAGACGTCGGCATCCCATGTAGCGTAACGTTCACTACCCGCAACAGGACGTGCACGAGACCAGAGTCCATCCAGCGAGTCACCAGTCGTAACACCGATACGGTTACGTGAAATGCCGTGGCTGTTAGATGGCAGCAGCATGTTACCCATCCAGGAATCGAGACTACGCGGCTCTAACTGGTATACGTCATAGTCAGATACTGCATAAACCAGATCCCAGGTACCACTCAACGGCATCGCAATTTCACGACTCGCGTTGTTAAACATCGAGAAGTTCTTAACGATCAAGCTGTGTAGTGTGGTAACGTCCCAATCGGTTTCGATGTCAAAGCGATACACTCGCTCGCCATTCAGCAGATTGTTTTCCTGCACACCGTTCATGAACGCCCAACCAGTATCGTCCTCGGGTTGGAAGGCCAACTGGAGGTGACACTGATCATCACGAAGTGCTTTCCAACTATCGCCTGACGAGGTGGAAACAACCAGCGAGAATCCGGTAGCTGTTTTGGTCAGCGTCATTGAGTCGGGAGCAACACCTAACAACGTGGTTTCATTACGTTCAATGAATTCACGATATTTAATCCGTGGGTTCTCCATGTAATACGCACGAGTGCTAAATCTATTGTTCGATGTATCCAGCACGTAATGGAAAGGTGTCCACAGATACTGCACGTTATTAACCTGGTTGGCCAGAACGTCAGATGACATGCTATACATCATCTTCTTCTCTGCATCAGAAACAATACTGATGTTGCCATCACGGATAACGAACAGAGTGTCAGGCTTAATGGTGATACGCTCGCCATTGTCCTCAACGGTGCTGTAACCCACCAGGGACTCGATGGTAGCCTGGAACAACTCCATGCTGCAACCCAGACCTGTGGTGAACTTACCCGTGGTTGGCGCAGGCATCGCACGCGTGGCCAGATAGGTACGCGAGTTAATATCGTCGATAGACTTCAGCACGTTGAAACCGGCACGCTCGACTGTGGTCTTCAGCTGCGCATCCGTAATCGGATTGTCAGTGTGGTTCGCATTGTGAATCACACGTTCACGAAGCTGTTCGAACGTCAGACCGTTTGCACCACCATTAACCTTCTGGGTACAATAGAAGTACATGTCGTTGAATGCGCCATACGGTGCACTGTAGCGACTCTCCTCTACTGTTTCCTCAGGGTCGTTAAATGCCATCACGTAATTGGACGGAGCAAAACCAGACAGGTCCAAGTTGATCACACCACGACTCGTATAAATGTCAATACGCATCTCGTTGCTGATCTGTTTGGTCGTGATATAAATCTGAGGTATTGTTACCGTCAGACTGTTCTCATTAACCTGTAAGACAGCAGTTGGTGTGTTGGGGTCCTGTACCTGCTTACTGTGCGTGGTCTCAACTTCAAGCCACGTGCCGTCAGATATTTTCCGCCAGACACGACAATAGAAGTATTGATCAGCCAGGGTAAACTTCTGAGCCACAGTAGTACCTGGTGCAATCGGCACAGTGGTCGACGTGATCTTAAACTGCATCACCGGAATAACCATGGTGATATAGTCGACGTTGTTCTGTGTCGATGCATACCACTCAACGAGGTTGGTGTCTAACGTACCAATCGGACTCTCAATCGAGTTGTCGTAGGTAATCTCAATCCCACCGTACGGCATCAGGCGGGCTACCACCGGATACAGGGTAGTGAAGACGTAGTCGTTAACAGTCCAACTCGTATTACGTGGCAGTGTGATTTGCTTGATACGAGTATTCGGCACATCGACCATACGCTGAATCAGTTCTTCGCGAGACACTGCGAATTCAAACTCAGTCTTGGCCGGAGTACAGAAGCGACAGAGGTAGTCAACGTTAGCCATGTGATGATAAAGATCATCGTACGTTTGAGCCAGTTGGGGATACTGTTGACGTGTCGCCGTTTCAATGGCGTTCATGCCTGCCAGATATAGTGCCACGCCCGTACCTTGTAAAAGGTTAAACGGTGTGGAAGGGTCGACGATATCGAGTTCCCCATTCGTTGCACTTTCGATAGCTTCATAGACCTGGTCTTGCACCAGACTTGGATTCAGTCTAGCCTGACCAATGGCCGTAGCCAGTTCAGAGATCTTAGTCATTGTTATCGCCCTTTAAAGCATTGTAATACTGCGCTTCAGCTAAAGGTACCCACCACTCTAACTCCAGCGTCTCCTCATTGATATGAGGTAGTCCACGGTAGTTATAGTCCCGCAACAAATCGTTAGGAACTTTGACGTAGGCGTTGCTTGTACCTGCAACAGCTTCTTTTAACTGCGGACACCAACGGAATGTTACTTTGTTGAACCAATAGATGATAATTGGATCGTTATACAAAGCGCCAGTTGCACGGAACGGAACTGTGATTTGTGCGGTGTCGTCCATATATGGCTTTTCTGCGTTATAATTCATTGATGCGCCGATACTGATAGCCGTAGGGTACGAAGCACCACAGCACGCAATCTTCTGAACATAACGACGAGATGGATCGAGAACTAAGCGATAAATGCGTGTCTCATAATCCTTCTCGTTCTCCAGCATGCTCTCCGGATACGGCATTAAGTCACCGCGATAGACCCATCCGCTGTAGAGCAGCCAAACTAAAAACATTAATGTTATAGGGTCGCCAGGCACGTTTCTGAAATTGGCGGTCAGTGTATAGCTATCGAGGATTTCCCCGATACTGTCAATCTGACTATAAGTCTGCCGCGCCTTACCTTCGGGTGAGGTGTAGCTATCCATGTCAATATCTTTCCAACCGTTCAAACTGAGCAGGTTGTTAGACAACAGTGGAATCCAAGGACAGAAGCGATCGACCAGCGGTGTGCTGATGGGCGTGTTGTTATGACGCTTAGCACCTGGTGGCAAATCGAGGTTCCAGTTCCCGCGAGGGTCCAAGTACGCTCGTACCATACGTGGAATGCTGTACTCTTCGCTTGACGTAAGAATACTGAGTACACGCTTAGTAATCAGGTTACTTTCACTCAGGTTGAAATTTGGCCGAGAGAAGAAAATCAAACCGTTGTTATCAAGGTTCGTTGTAACGGGGTTGCCCAGACCACGGTGGTTAAAGCCGCGCATCATCAGACTGTTGGCGATGCTTAGTTCGCCCAAACCATTTTGTCGTGAGATCAAGTTTATCTGCCGGATAATATCGGCTTGATCATTCGGGTTATACATAAAGACCGCCTATTCATTTTAATCTATATACGAGGTAAACGATGTTAAGTCCTCTCGCAGCCACCATTGTAGGTGAGGTTGGCGACAAAGCTCTTAATGTGGTAAAAGCACTTACCCAGAAAGAGAAGTCCCTTCTCGACTTTATTCGCGTAGGGCAAGTTACTCCGATGGTCATCGTCGACAGTGACATTCGCCATAACCCGACCACCAAAGACATCCTTCACGTTCTATCTACTCTGTTCACTGCGTATTACATGCAGGCACTGGTGTACGAAGACCTGATCGATGACGTACGTATCACTCAGCGTCTGGAGAAGTTCAATCCGGCGCAGAGCAAACCTCTGTTCAAATCTATCGGCCTTGAGTCACTTGGCGGTTACGGTTTAGGCCCGACCACCAAAGCTGGACTGGAAGCATATGATAAGGGCCGCACCGGCGGTGGTAGTGATGTCTTTACTAAAGAGAACACTGCTGAGCTGTACGAAGATCGTTCGCTGGCTGTGGGTAAAACCATTACCATCAAACTGCACGATCGTGCTGGCAACCCACGTCCTACTCCGGTAACTATCCGTCTGGTTCCTATGACTATGGATAGCGGCGCACTGCTTTCTGCGTATAGCCTGGGTTCTCGCTGGAACACCGAATCAGAACGTAAGCACCGTGTTAATCAGGGTGAGCTGCACTGGTTCTGGGATTACTGGTTGAAGCGCGATCTGATCCGTGAGCATCAACAGGCACTGGTAAATGACAAGTCTGGCGTTTATGCCGCACTGTCTGACCGTCGTAGTAGCAAACTGGTAAGCGCCATCGTAAACGGCGAACAGTCGGTTGCTGCCGCTGCTGCAATGTCCATCATCTCCGCTAAAACAGCGAAAGAGTTGGAACGTCGCCTGGGTGGTAAGTTGTCAAACTACAAAACCCGTGAGCAGCTGTTCGAATCTACTGGCCTGATGCTGATGGTTGTGTTCGATCCAAACTTCGAGCAGATGACCTTCTACTACAGCGGTACACCTGATGCAAGTCAGCTGTCTGTTTCTGAAGTGAAGTCCAGCGGTAAGAAGCAGGATGTGAATGTGATGGAACTGATCAACACGTTCATGAACAAAGGCGCACCGAGCTTTTAATTGAGGGTACCATGGAAACTACTGAATTCTTAAACCTGCTCCCAGCCACCGTTGATCGTTCGATGGTGATTGGACAGTTGCGTTCCCAGATTGGGAACATGACCGATAACGTTATCCCTTCATTTAAAGCCGGACAAGATCTGTTCGACGGTTCTTATAAGTTCCGTTCTCAGCTGGCTCGTAATGTTGAGACTACGTTCTCTCGTCAGCGTATGACCGCTAACCGCGTTAACTGGGTCGGTGACGTTTTGACCGCACTGGAAACAGCGTCTGAAGTCGTTCCTCGTTTCCTCAGTGAAATTGAGAAACTGAATACTGGCATCATTACTCGTGATGGCATTGACTTACGCACAGCAAACATCCTGCAACTCGCAGAGATGAATAAATTCATGCTGAGCTACGCGCCTAAACTTCTGCTGTGGGTAACTGCCGCCGAAGGTGCTGCGACTAGCGCACATGTAAAAGAAAATATCACTCGCGGTGAAAGTGAGTGGTTGACTCAGAACCTGGGTGGCTTTGCAGCGATCGTTCGTCTGTACTGTCGTCCGGCTGCCGAGATCAACAAAAAGCTCGACGGTGTTGCTAAGATCCCGGTTGCGGGTGTTGACTTCGAAACTGCCTCTGCGGTAGATTTCACTAAAGTCGATCCAATGCGCATGGGCTTTATTGGCGAAGATCTTCTGGCTGGTTTCGTTTCAGCTGTGAGTTACCGTCTGGGCAAAATGTGGGCAGAGTATAGTGTCAAAGAGCACAACGAACAGAAAGAACTCAAGACTGCTCTTGAGCTGCGTCTGATCGAACTGCGTATGGCGCAGGGTGGCACTAGTGATGCGGTATTGACCAAACGCATTAAGTACACCGAAGACCGTCTGTCTAAACTGAGCTATCAGATCGCACAATACGGGGTGTAATGAATGTACGCAAAAATCTACGGACACTACCCACTGGGTTTTCGTCGTGTTTTGCGTCCAGGTGAAAAGAAACTCGATGCGGCTCCTGATGACCGTGTAACGGAAGAGTATATCCGTTGGCAGGATGACCGCGCGGGTTTCCGCAGCTGGGCCACTCACGAGAACGCCATCAAACTGGCTGTCAGTCTGTTTGGCGATTTCAAGTCCTGGCTGCGTGAACAGCAAGACAACCAGAATCTGTCTCCCCATGCCTGGAACTTCCTGGTAGAGACTGTTCGTTTCATCAACACTGGTGAGCGTCGCATTAATGTGTTTACGCACACCGCGATGATTCTGATGGATGTCGAAGCGTTCAACCGACTGCCGACTCGCGATCGTAAAGAACACCTGTCTGCGCTGCTTGAAGCATCGTCTGATACAGTGTTCTGTCATTGGCTCCGCCAGCCTAACGGTTTCTCCGATATGCTATGTAGCCTTACTGTCTTTTTCGGTAACACGCAGCCTAAGGGCAGCGTTACCTGGGCCTCTTAAAACTGGAGTTCGTTCCAATGAGAAATAAACGTTTACTTCGTGCCTCTCTGGAGAGTCGCATTGAAGAAATCACCGCTGAAGTTGTACCTGCTGATGACGCGGTAATCGCACAAGTCGATACCATCGTTCCAGCGGGCGACAGCATTGTTGTTGTTGACAGTTCTGATGTAGAGCTGGAAGCAGTACAACGTGCACAATCTGAAACCGTTGACACCGTTGACGCGATCTCTCAACTCGTGCAGGCAGCTGGTCAGCTGGAAGGCGTTCGCACTAACATCGCTGCGACACTGCCTAATGGTGGTCTGACTCAGGGCGAAGCTGTTGCCTATGCAACTGCTGCTGACGTAATCACGTCTGACCTCGGTGTAACTGAAGTCATCCCTGCAATGGAAAGCTTCGGTGGTTCAATGTCTCGCCTTCAAGCGACTCAGGAATCCCTGAACTCCGTAACCGACGTCATCAAACGTGTTGCAGCGCGCGCGGCACAACTGCTTGAGCAACTGCTTGAGCGTATCGGTAAACTGGCCGTACGTATCGTAGAGTATCTCACCAGCGACAAGTCTCGTTTGGAGAAGTATTCGAAGATTCTGGAAAAGGCTAACCGCTCTGGTAGCTATACCTTCAAAGTGGCTAACGACACTGCTATTCTGTTGGGTCTGTCCGGTAACGGTTCTAAGTCTGTATCTGACATCGAAGCGTTATGCGCTACCCTGTTGCAGACAAGCCAGGCTGCCATTGCTGCGGCAACCGACGACACCCCGACTGAAATCGTGGGTAAAGCATCTGCCGTGAAAAGCATTCTGGCTGGCAGTACCAGCAAGGAAGGTAACAAAATCAAAACCAAACTGGTTAATGGTGTTCAAATCATCGAAACCATGCCTACCGGCGATGACGACTTTACCTCTTACGATCTGGAAATCGTTACTCCGGATGTGGGCGACTCAGCCGTTGAAGTTACGCTGTCCTACTCTGAACTCGCAGCAATCTGTAAGTTCCTGAACAGTGTTTCTATCAAACCTTTGAGCGATGTGACTAAACATGCTAAAGGCACGGCCGTTGGCGCTAAGGTTGCTGCATGGGTAGCAACTAAACTCAGCACTGACGATGGTGCCACTGAAGCGATGGAAAACTGGCGTCACCTGATGCTTGCTCGCGCTGGTGTAGCTCCGGCTGCCCTGGGTGCAATGCAACGTATCATGCAGGGCGCGATGTCTGTCCTGAGCAAAGGTACCGCACAGATGGCTAGCGGTAGCGGCGAAAAACTGGGTCTGCCTAACAAAGCGTAAGGCGACCAAAGGTAGCAAGTAGAAAGAGGGGTCTCGGCCCCTCTTTTTATGCCGTCAATAAAAGCCAGGTATTTTATGTGCACTGGTCTGTGCTCTTCAATCGATCGAACTGGAGTTACACGATGAAATATAAACAAATGCTTAACATCGGTTTGGCTGCGAGTAACGAATCTCATGATTCGATGATTCCGCCATTGCCAATGGACGGTGAGTACACAGACGCTACATTGGGCGACGTAGGTGACGTTGAACAAAGTATGGAAGATCTGTCTACTGGCATGGAAGTCCTGAATGGGGTGGCGCGTAAGTTGTCAACCATTCGTGACAGCATGCAGAAAGGTGGTACCCTGAGCAAAGTGTCCGTTGAAGCATATGCTACTGCGGTAGACAATCTGGTGAATCCACTGGGGCTGTCTGGGTTGCTTGTTTCAGCTGAAGGTTTTGAACACGACAATGCTGCTTCGCTGAAGTACAGTGCTGAGGGTATCAAAGAAACATTGATGACGATTATCGATCGTTTGATTGAGTTGATCCTGGCGGCAGTAGAGAAAGGCAAAGAGTACGTGGCTAAGATGTTTGGTGCCACCGAACCGCTGGCTAACCGACTCGATGCGTTGATTGCTAAAGCAACTAGCCTGTCAACTGTCGGCGCAAGTAAACCTAACGTCGATATTTCTGCTGCTCAGATGGAATGGTTAGTCAGCACCAAAGGCACTAAAGATGTATCGATGGCGGTCAAGTGGTACCAGAGTTATCTGGTTGCTGCTACCTTTGGTAAACCCGAGCAAGTCGCTCGTTACATTCGTAGCATTACCAGTGTAGTTAAAGGTTGGACTACCAACTCAGCTGCTGCACTCGATGAGAACGCATTTGCGAGCGTAGAAAAACTACCAACGTCCACTGGCCTGAATCCGTCGACTGGTTACGATGAGTTGTTCATATACACTCCGTTCCAGATGCACGTTTCGAGTGACCCGCTTCCAGTGGTGGAGTTTGTGCATCGTGATGCTGCTGAAGAAATGCCAGAGCAATCGCCTGTAGCAGTTATGCAAGCAATGATGATTGACGCTATGGCAACCGGCATTCGTGGCACGCTGAAGACGTTTAACGAAAACCGTGATCGGTATGACGAAGTGCAGACTGCGCTTGCCGAGTATGGTCAGGTTGTTGAACAGTTGAAGGGCATCGAGTTCGAGCAGGATGAACAGGCATCACGTTTCCGTGAAGTTCTGATGATGGTAAATGCCAGTGTTCGTAGTCACGGCGACTTCCCAGTTCGCATGGCTGCTAAAATGCTGCATGGTCTTTCTGCGATGGAAGCTATCATGTCCAAAATGATCAACGATGGCTATGGTAAGAAAGAGACCGATGTTGGCGCTACGGGCACGGGAGCTACTATACCGGGGGTAGAGTAATGAAATCTATCATGTTGCGTATGGATGCTACGGGTAGTATCTCACAAGAGAGTATCCAGCCAGGGACAGGCATCGATTACGCTGCTCGCTATGAACGCATGCGGGATCGTGCTGATCCAGAAGGCCACAGTATGGTCTATATGACAATGGACCATCGTGCACTCAGCTCACACACCTCCAACATTAGCGAGTTAATGACACTGGCTGATTCATTGGAATCGTTGAATGAAAGCGTTACGGAATTAATGGTTGAAGGTGGAATGTCACCGGAGAACCTGGTGCGGTTCGAAAAGCTGGCTAACTACATCGCAGGTCCGTTAGGGCAAGACCCTATCGTACTGACCGATGCCGAGGGTATCATCTCTACTGAATCCCTTGGCTCTCGTGCTCGCGTTGCATACCAGTCGATTCAGAACAACCTGCGTTCTCTGGTAAACAGCGTCAGCCAGTACTTCCTCCGCTATCGTTCATTGACCGGTAGTGTGGCTCGTCAACTCAAAATTGAATTGGCTGATTTAAAGAAGGTTCGCTACAACGACCCGATTGATGTCAAGACCACACTCACCATGAGCGCTATCTGTGATGAATCTGGGCAGTTTGATCTCAGTGTGGCAAGTGAAGCGCTGCGTGCCTTTGCGGATGAGGTTAAGTGGGTAGTCAACACGCTAGCCCCTGAAACCATTAGTATGCTGGCTGCTGTAGGTAAATGGTTAGACGAAATGGAAGTCGCTGACGATAACACCGTCAACGCTTCGTTCAGTAAAGTAATGGATATCCAACCGCCGTTACCACTGGCGGCCTGGCCAGTTGTTCCACGGGCTGGCGTTAAGTCTTATTCAGTAACGAAGTCCACGCCCACATTCGATGGGAACGGCTTTACTGCGCTCACTCCGAACGTACCGCCTAAGGTAGACACTGACTATTTGACAGTCGCCTTGATGGGTAGTGATATTACGTACGGTGATAAAAATAAGCGCGCTGTGATTATCTCTAACGATATTGTGGAAGTTGACAATATCGATACGGTAATCGACATGGTTGAACGTGCTTTGGAAATCTTAGAGTTCCACGACATCTTCAATCTCCACTCCACTCGCTTAGTTAAAGAACTGAACGGGTTAATGAATGCCGGACAACGTTTGATGCAGAAAGCATCGGCTGCTGGCGATCTCTCTGAATCCTCTGTCGCTAAACTGGTGTTGGCAATTCAGGCACCACAGGCTATCTCTCTGAGGGCACAGTCTCCGTTCCGTGACGTATTATACGAAAGCGTTCGTGTCGTCACTGGCGTACTGGGACTGGCCGGTAGTGTAAAAACTGCGCTGAGTTCAGCCGAATAATACGACCGAGTTCACTTTTCCCGTCCAATTAAAGGATAACTGTTTTATGAAACGTTTGCACAGTCTGTTACAGCTGGGTGCCGCAAAGCCTAGCGTTGAAAGCAATACTGACGAAGCAGCGGTTGTTAATCAGCCGACTGAAGGTCAACCAACCGTTCAGCCGACGTCTGAAGTCCTGACGGATGAGCAGAAAGCTGAACAAGCCCGTCAGAAAGCTGACGAAGCTACCCCAGCCGACGGCAGTGTCCCGTCTACTGAAGTTCCAGGTGTAAGTCAGGAGTCAGACGGCGGTGCAGGCGTTACTGCGCCTGTTGCAACCGAAACCAACCCTACCCCTAACAACACTGTTGATACGGGCGACGGTTCACAGCCAGCCACTGCTGCCGATGATCTGTCAAGTGAAGCTGCTGTTTCTCGCGCTGACGTTGGCACACCAGTTGTTGCTTCTCAGGAATCTCAGGAAACTGGTGTTGTTGCACCTGTCTCTACTGAAACCAAACCCGAGCTGAACAACAAAGTCGACACCGGCGATGGCTCTCAGCCTGCTACTCCGTCTGACCAACCTGGTGACACTACCAAGCGCGCTGATGAAGGCAAAGCTGGCGCACCTACCGAACTGGCCCCTGAGCTGGAACAAGTTGTTGTTAAAGCGCCGCAGACTACCTCTGTCGCTGCCGATGCTAACAACCCGGATAAAGAAGGTAAGACTGGTGAAGCACCTGCTAACCCAGTTAACACCACTTCTACCCAGGACTCTGCCATCGAAGGTAAGGCTACCCCTAAAGAAACTACCAGCACCGAAACGTCTGCTGTTTCTCAGGAGAACTTGTCTCCGGAAGATATCGCTAAAGTAGCCACCGTTGCTGCTGCCGTTGGTGCTGCTACCGCTGCCCCCGCTGCTGCTCCAGAAGTTCCTGCCGTGGTTGAGGCTGCGCCTGCTGCCACAGTACCACCGGTTGAAGCTGCTGCGGTTGAAGAAGCCGCTGAAGTTGCGACTACTGGCGATGCTGCTATTGCTGGCGCAGACGGCGCTGGTGTTGCTGCACCGGGCGAGGTTCCAGTTGATGGACAGGGTAATGCAGTTGACGCTGCCGCACAAGCCGCTGCCGCCACTGTTGCCGAAGGTCCTACTGGTGATACCCCTCCTGGCCCGAATGCAGGCGATGCTGCTGCTACTCCTGGTGAAGCTGCTAAGGTTGCTGCCGACCTGATTGCCGCTAACCCGGACAATGCTGCTGAAATCGCTAAAGCAATCGACACTGTTGCCGATGCAGGCGTTGCTGCTGCCGGTGGTGGCGAAGAAGCCGCTGCTAACCTGGATGCAGATGTTGCTGCGCAGAACGATGCTGACGCCGCCGAACTGGAAGAGTCTACCGACGACCGTCTCGAAGATGAAGACGACCTGGACGACCTGGAAGATGTAGAAGACGAATCCAACGTATCACAGGAGTCACTGGCTAGCGCACGCGAGTTGCTGACCAGCCTGGAAGCGATGGTTGAAACTGCACTTCAGAACGGTGGTCTGAGCGACGATGCGGCGCAGCTGCTGCAAACTGTAACTGAACACGTTACTAACGAAGCTGGTCTGGATGACACCGACCTCGGTCTGGAATCTCTGGCATACTGCGATCGTAAGAACGCGACCAACTACGCGCTGGGTCGCCTGCAAGCGACTATCGAATCTATCGACGGTGAGCTTAAAATCTCTACCGAAGGTTTCTTCGATATCTTCCGTTCATTCGCCAGTAAGATGAAAGACTGGGTGGTGAGTTCTCGTCGTAACGTAGCTGCTGCTAAAGCAACTATTAAAGACCAGAACAAGTCAGCGACTGTGACACTGCCTGGTGAAGATGGTGACTTTGCTGCCATCGCATCTCTGTCTGCAAATACCCTGACCGATGTCCTGGGCGTTTATGGTAAGAAAGCATACGTTGCGGCTAAGACTCTGACCGATCTCGGTAAAGAGCTGGCGGACGGTGATAACCACTACGAAACTGTATCTGGTAAAATCTCCGGCATCGATGTTGGCTTCCCATCTTCCTTCAACCAGCCTACGCCTTCTGGCATGGGTGATGGTAAAGCGTCTGGCGTTCTGTTGGGCGACTTTGCTCTTGCGCTGTCTCTTGACAATCGTGACTCCGAGTCCGATATCGTTAAGGTCCGTGAGAAACATCAGGGTGAAGTTACTGGCGCACAGGCTATCGCTGCACTCGACGAATCCATCAAAGTTATTGACGCGGTCTCTAACTTCATCAGTCAGTTCGACGGCATGAAGAAGACTGCCAATGACTCTGGCGATCGTCACGTTACCGGTGCAACCTACCTGGCTTCCGTAATGGGTCCGGCTGCTCTGCTGAGTGCTGATTATCGTCGTGCGGTTTACCGTCAGTTCACCAACTCCAAAGATCCGCAGAACAACAAAGCGGGTGAAGTGGTTGCTGGATTTGAACTGGTTAAAGACGCTGCATCTGCATCACGTAAATACGTGGCTGCACTGATCGCAATCTCTACCAAAGTCGCGGGCTGACGCTAGCATAATACAAACCCCTCCCATAGTGGAGGGGTTTTATGTTCCTAATGGAGTTACTAATGTACGATGAAACCCCACTCGAAACAGTAGGCACGTTACTGTCCGATATCACCAACCAGGCTGAAGACGACGACGCACGCGGTGCTGCACTTATCGAACTCCAGACCTCAGTAGAGCAATACGGCAAAGATGGTTTCAACGGCCTGAGCGTTTCCCTACTCAGTCTGATGTTCAAACAACTGGACGTACCAACGCTAGGGCTGGAAAGTATTGGTCCAGATGCTGCACTGAATACGTCGTATCTCTCAGGTCAGATTGAGTCAGCAATCAGTGAGAACGAAGATGATCGTGTGGCGTCAATGGAAGGCTTCTTTGACGTGTTCCGTTCGTTTAACTCAAAAGCTGAGAAGTGGATCAATGAAGCCTCTGACGAACTGGCTAAATTAATCTCTGATCTTCCTCGTGGCGGCAAGGGTAGTTATCAAACTGCTGGTACGTACGATAGCTTGCCTGCTGGAACCGACCGAACTGCGCGTGTTGTAGAGTACCTTATCACCGGCTACTCAAAAGACTTGCAGCGTTCCACTGTTGAAGTTGCCGAGCAGATGCGCAAAGTTTTCTCATCGCGGGCTAATTTCAATGTGGCTCTTGCCAACATGGCCAAAATGAAAATCGCTGCGCCAGGTGATTTCAAGCGCTCATCGGATGACACGTATGTATCTGAAGGGCATGTGGGTGGTAATGTACTGTCGATCAAGTTAGACGGTAAAGACTCCACTGAATCGATGACGCGTATTCGCTCCACACCAAACACGGTTGAAGTTACCACCGAAGATGTGCTGACCGCTGCACGTCGTAGCCTGACCATGCTGAAAGCTCTGCAAAAATACCTCAAAACACGTGAGGCAACAGAAGCCTCTATGGATAAGGCAGGTAGTCGCCGTAATATCTATCTGGCAATCCCGGCTGTAGTTACTGTGATCGCAGGCAGTATGGGTGTTGCAATGCCGTTGCTGTATGGCGCAATGCTTAGCTTGACAAACGCAGAAATCCGTCGCGCGTTCCAGCTGTTCTTTTCGGACGATAACCAGAAGCAACTTATTGCCGAACTTAAAGCTGGCGTTGACCTTATCGACGAGTCGTTCGATCTGGCAAAAGCTACGGTCGCTGAGATCGTTAAAGCTGGTAAGGCACTAAAGGCATAAAACCATGACCCCTCCTTCAGTGGAGGGGTTTTATGCTAATACTTATGAGTTACTCAACTACTAGCTAGTAAGGGATTTAACAATGACGATCGTCAATAGTGCTGCCGCTTTGACCCGGAAAGATTATCCGGAGTTCGAGCAGACGGTAGGGAACAGCTTCGCGAGCAGTTACCCTGATTCCGTCGAAAAAGACGAGACTAACCTGAAGCGTTTAGAGAACGTTTCACAGGGTCTCTTCCAAATTTACGACCACGTAGTCAACGATGCCGCTAAAGGCTCTCCAATGACTCCACACGACTCTGCTGTTATTGCGACTACGGTTGCTAACATGACTAGCAGCATCGGTGTAGAGTCCGCTGTAACGCGTGTGGCCTCACTCGAGTCTATGTATGACCAGCACATCGGTTATATGATGACCCAAGAGTCTCTGGGTAAAACCATTGTCAACACTATCAAGGCATTCCTTGAAGCGTTCATGCGACTGTTGGACAAAATCGTTGTCTGGCTGAAGAAGATGTACACCCGTGCTCAAGACAATGCCCGTCCGCTGATGCGCGTGATGAACACCATTCACCGCCTAAGCAATGTACCAATCTCCTCGATTAAGTTTACCCCAGCAATGGAAGGTATTCTGGTCGATGGTCAGGTACCGGCTGAGTGGATGTCTAAGGTTGTTGACACACTGCGCATTTCTTCCACAATGATGGAAGGTCAGACCAAAATGGCCGACTTCGCAAATGACGTACTGTTCGCTGTGGAGAAGGTAAACTTCCAAACTCCAGAAGCGGCAGTAGCCGAAGTTGAGAAGGTTTGTAAGCGTCGCCCTAAACTGTCACTCGGCAGCAACAAGGCTCGCGTAGAGCAGGTAGATGGCAAAACCATCGAATGGTCTGAACCGCTGTGCGCTAACTCACTGGCCATTGCGATGAACCCGCAGGGCGACGAAGCGATTGATTCCGTGAACTACGGCATCGGTCTGGTACATCTGTCCGTGGCCGCTGAGTTTGGTGTTAAAACCAAATACAACGATAAGGAAAACAACGATACTCTGGTGACGTTGGACCTGAGCGACTACATGCGCCATGAGCGTGTACTGATCAATGAGGTCAATACCAGCAGTCGTACCATCGAACGCATGAATAGTGCAATCGATAAACTCCAGGCCGCGCTGAAAGACGTTACTGAACGTTTCCGTAAGCTGGAGAAAGATCCTGAATCCACAACGGAAGCTGTTGAAGCGCTGATGACCTACACTGGTGTTGCACGTAGTGTGGCTTCGGCAGCGGTAGCGTGTTCTCGCTACAACTTCGATATCTACTCAACTGTTGTTGAATCAGCTACGGCCGTGTTCAATGCATTCGTCAAAAAGGCCGGGGGTTAACAATGTCTAAGAAATCCATGCTCAACATTTCAGTTGAGTCTGTTGGCTCCGATGCTGACGCTTACGACCTGGCTAGCGCTGCTACGCCCAATGCGGTAGTTGTTCCAGACGTCGTGGTTGACGCACCTGTAATGCCGGTATGTCAACCACAAGCAGCAGACCTTGCTCGTCTGAAGGCTATTGCTGACGCTATCGACAACGTATCCGATACCCTGGGTGCTCGTGTTGCTCAAATCGGTATTGCTACCGTGGGCGTTAACACTGTTGTTTCTACTGAAGCAATCAGTCTGGCCAGTATTGGTGCTACCGTGAAGAAATACGTGATGATGGCAATCGACTTCATCAAGCGTTTCGTTGTAGCGGTAATTAACTATGGTGCTCGCTATATTGAGCGTCTGCGTTACAACCGTAAAGAGATGGCTGATCTCCTGCGTGACATTACCAACTTCATGCGTGCACGTCGCGGTGATACCTTTACTATCGAAGGTACCTCTGTAACGTTGCTGCAACTGAACGGTGCTGTCCCGGCTGGTCCGGCAGAGCTGGCTCGTGGCTTCAATGAATTCCGTCGTGATATCGATGGTCCTTACATTGAGTGGCTGAAAGGCGCTACTGCTAAGGTGCAGGAAATCTCTGCTGCCATGGCTTCGATCTTTAAGTCCAACAACCTGCTGTCTGCTGACGCCGGTCTGTTCACCGCACTCGAGTCCATCAAATGTCCTGCCGCCCCTTCTGGCTGGAAGCGCGATGTGAGTGTTGGTAATGGACTGTGGTCCTACGTGCCTAAGGTACAATCCTGGGGTAATGTCCGCGTTAACGTTGTGGGTGATGAAACCATCAATGCTGGCGATGTCAGCGCCTCAATGGTAACTCCGTTCGATGCGCCGGATGCAGCAAGTTCAATCACCATCACTGGTGACATGCTTGCAGAATACGCCAAGTTGGGAATGGGTGTGGTTGACCTCCAGGTTAATCTGGCTGATCCATACGACGCGGTGCGTCAGTTGTCTAAGCGCATGCTGGATAGCTATACCACCAAGTTCGTTGGTATCGATGATAAAGGTCTGACACCTACCGACCAGCAGACCATCGCTGCGCGTAACTCGCAGATCAATGACGCAATGGGCTATCTGTCCTTCGTCATGTCCTCTACGGCTAACTACATGTCTTACCTGACTGCTCTGCGTGGCGCAATCCATCAGACGCTGACAGCTGTCATTAGTCCGGCCGAAGTGTAATACTAGAGGGGTCCATGTGACCCCTCTTTTTATTCTGGAGCTTTATTATGGATGGTTTAGAAAACCGCAATGCGGAGCTAGACGTTCCACCGGGTGTAGTGCCCACTGATCCCGAGAATCTCGTGACGGACAACACCCAAGGGTTAGATGATTCTATTGTCGTCCCTATTGTGCGTGTGGATACTGACGCCATTGACCTGCGTGAACTCAACGGACAGCTGGATCGTGAATTGGTTGCCGCACAAGAGATGCTGGCGCGTTATATCTCGCTGGAGTCTTGGGCTACGGTAGTCGATGCATACGACGCCCCATTAACGCCACAAATGCAAATCGGCACAGAGTTGCTGCTGAACCTTACCACCCAACGGGCCAACATTAAAAGCGAAGACGTTATTCCTTCGTTGGAGTCGTTTACCGATGGTAAGGGTGTGGCTGGTGCACTGCGTGTTTATGCTAAGAAACTATTGGCTGCGCTGATTCGCCTGTGTGAAAAGATCACGGCGATGTTCGAAAAGATCTACGAGATCCTAACGTCTCGTTGTCGTGCTAGCCGTATCCAGATTACTGCCATTAAAGTGAAAATGGGTATTGCTAAAGGTGGTCGTCTCAAAACACGTCGTCTGGGTATGGGTCGCTACAGTCGCTTCTTAGCTATTCGCGGAATGGCAATCCAAACACCGTCTGAGCTGTATGCTGGCTTGGGTGCTGTTGGTAAGCTGGCCGACGATTCAATAGTCTCCCATTTAAACGGACTACTATGGGTTGGTGATGAAGTCATCAAGATCACTAAGTCTGAAAGCTTCCCTAATCCTCGCGCTACTGAAGCACGGTTAACACGCGCTTTCGCCGAGTTGGCTAAAACCAGTTTGGCTGGCGACTGTACTCGTCAAGTTGGTAGCGACCCTCGCTTCCAAAGTAAAGGTTACGTTACCACTGCGTCAGAGAACCTTATTGGCAATCGCACTCTCTATCTTACTAAACCGCGCGACGGCAGTGAGATTGCTGATACGTTTGGCACCGTGTCCTTTGAGTTTACTCAGACTCGTCTGGGTGATGAGGACTATGAGCCAAAAGCTGGTTTAACGATGGAGACCTGTGACCTGTCGTATGCAAAGCGTCTGTTGGAGCTTTGTGAGAAATACATCGGTGTTATTGAACGCTTCGATAGTAGTGATCCGGCTAAACGCCTGGTGGCATCAATGTCCAAGATTCATACCGCTGTAAGCGAACGTGCTAAACAGGGTGGCTTGGATTCCATCAATGCGGAGTTACTCTATTCTGCTTCGGTCGCTTTCTCTGCTGCCGCAACTTCACCAATTCGTGACATCATGGGACATCTGGCTACAGCCATTGATGCTACCCTCGACGTCATTAGTCGTTCGCTTTCTGCTTACGATTAAATTTTACACAATGAGGCAAAGGTATGATTGAATATGACGACCTGAAAGACCCGGGCTATAAAACGGTTAAGGTTGAAGGGGTAGAACCTGAGTTTGATTCTCAGTTCCTTCCTGATGACCCAATCAACACCGCCGTGTCTACTTTCGTCTTTAGCGGAATTGGACAGGATGAAGCTCAACGTGTCAAACTGAATGTCCAGACGACTGAGTTTGCACAAGCAGGCTTTAATGGCGTTCCACCTGAGTCGGTACTGTTGGCGATGTTGGAGCACTACAAAGGCTTGCAAGAGTCTAATCTCCGTTGCAATGAGTTCGCGATGGTGGTGTGTCAACTCACCGATATTATCTCGGTGCTTAAAGGTCGTAATGACCTGCGTGCTTACAAAGGTACGTACGGTACAACGAATCCATAACCAAAGAGAGAACCTATGCGTTTACAATCCCATGAAGTTAAAGTACTCGACGACGAAAAAGCTAAAGAACTGGGCGTGGTCAACTTCGAGCTGGCTCGCGGTGACAGTACTATTGCTCTGCGTGTGGTTAATGATTTCAGCAGCGCAGTTGAAAGTGAAGAAGGGGTAGTGAGCGTCGGTACTCTGATTGATGTTCTGTATCGCACAATGCGTCAGGGTTTCCCTGTTCCAGCTACTCATGCTGCGGCATGGCGTGCAATCAGTCAAAACGTCAACAACTGTAAAGAAGCTCACAACTTCAGTCAGGTGCAGGCCAGTATCGAATCAGCAGAGATCGGTAAGTATGATGTAGAGTTCCACATCGCTAACCCGAACCTGTCTATCGAAGGCCGCACTGAACCGAAAACCATCCGTGTTGCCGGTGACGCCCTGACCATCACCAGTTACCGTGAGCTGAGCAATCGTCTGCAACAGTATCGCCATACGCTGGTCATGAACGACAACACCCTGGAAGCCCATCTGTATGTTTCTCCAGAAACCTTCGCTGCTGCGAACGAACTGGTTACAGCAATGACTACCGAAGAAGGCGTATTCACCGTTGTTATCGCTAACGGTGATAAAGTCGTATATGCGCCGGTTGTTCCGGCTTACCTGGTTGCTGACTCAGGCACACTGATGAAAGCAATTGAAACTGCGACCTCAACTACGCCGTATCCGCCAGTTGAGTTCCTCAAAGGTAACATCATTCACGTCACCACTGATCGCGATTTCGACGCGCTGAACTCTGGTGTACTGATGGCGCTGATGGCGCTTGAATCTAAGTACTATGACAATGGCGAAGCTGCTGTAGTTGAGTAACAAAGTCCTCTAGAGAGCTTCGTGCTCTCTAGAGGCTTCTATGCCGTCAGGTCCGATATTATGACAAATGCTTACTTTATTTACATGAGGGCGAGACTATGCCTGCTGTAGTTAAAACGATCGCAGAGACCACACAGGCTATCACCAGACCTGTGGTTATGGGTGCAATAGATCTACTAAAGAAGTACACTGGGATCAAAGAGAGTGTGGTGGTTCAAGTCTTCACTAACTCGAATGCGGCTGCATTGCCGGGTACCCAAATCAACGCCGGTGATGGTGCCGACCGGAAGTTCGATGCCCATGAGAAAATCAAAGCAGACTATACGGAAGAGTACGATGACACCGATGCGTTGACAGCACCAACCAACTGGCGTGATAACGTCCCTATCTTCCTGGATCAGCCGTTACAGGTATTCCTGCGTCCTGTGTATGTTAAGGCCAAGGTAGACATCAGGATGGAGTATCGCTTCACTAACGAAGCAGCAGCACAGCGCTGGTTAGCGGATATCCGTACGTACGTCAGTATGGAGCGCGCAGAATTACCAATGGAGTTGGAATACAGCTACCAGATACCCACGGCAGAACTTGTTGTCCTAGCGCACATCCACGAACTCCGTGAAAACGTGGCTGGATATAACCAAACCCTTACGGAATGGTTCCGTGAGAAGTTTGATGATCGCGTTACTGTGCAAAAGACTAACTCTGAGAAAGGGCATCAGTTTAGTGTGCAAGAACGTCAAGGCGGTATCCTGGGTTGGTTTGACTTTACCATGCCACCACAACCTGAACGCAATGACACCAACGGTACCTGGATTGCGCAGTTCGGTTTTACGTTCGTCTACGACAAACCTATCTCGGTTATGTTGAACTATCCGGTCATGGTTCACAATCAGATTGTGGACAGTAAGTACCGTAAAGATCCAACGCCGTATACGCTGACCGAACAGCGCCTGATGAACATCTCACGCAGGGCATATGAGAAACTCCCGTTTACTCGTCCCCGTGAATGGCAGCATCCCATCGGTGGTATCGTTGTCCCGTCTTACGACGACTGGTTGCCAACTAAGTTCGACTCGGCCACAACAAGCGTGTTCACCACGATCATTATGGTTGACAGCGAAGACCCGTATCAGATCGCTAACTTACAGGAAATGGGTAACTGGGAAATTAACCCTATCTTGCTGGAGTGGGTACGTGAGAATAAGAAGAGCGTATTCAAACTGAATATGTCTCCTTTCGTCATCGAGTTTTACTCAGAGAACACTCGCTGGACACCTGAAGCACTTTACCTTGATGAATCGCTTAACCTGCGCTCTGTAACGCCTCTCAGTGAACGCCAACGCCATCACCTGAGATTCGCTATGGTCTCAGACCTATCGGTGCTCTCAGAGCCGTATGCGCGTATTTTGCGCAACTCTGGTAAAGTGTGTATTGAAGTCTTAAAGATTGTCGACCCGACATTAGAGCCTCGTGGTTTTATACCACGACTGCGTGGGGGTAAGATGGTCGCTCCACTGGATTGGTCTAAGGCAGTAAGTGCGATAGGCACAACAGACCCAACCTGGAAAACCCGCCCCGAATATCGTCGAATGACGGTCGGACAGTTTATCTTCTATATCGGAGATCCAAATGCCAACATTTGACGAAGCTTACAACGGGAAGCCAAAGCCTGTTGTTCCTAAGCAACCAGCGCAGTCTAACCCACGCCCAATCCCCACGCCATATAAGGACATCAAGGTAGATTCTCGTGTCTTACCTAAGTCCGCACTGCTGGCACACATTGAAGGTTCGCAGGTTTTCCCTGATCGCTACTACAGTCAGATTCTTGCTGAAGGTAATAACCCAATTCCTTTCAGCATCGATCTTCCTGCGGTATCTCAGCAGTATAACCGCATCGACCGTCTTGAATTCAGAATCCAGGACGGATTGTCCAATAGCTTCAAGGACGGCGAGAATGAATTCGAGGTAACTGGCTCATCAGTGATCTATGCGGGTATTGTTCCTAACGTTCATGATGTCTTCATTATGGATATCGGGGATGGTAAGTTAGGCCGCTTTGAAGTCACGATGTCTAAACCGTTGTCGTACACTCAAGCCGCAGTCCATGAGATCTCGTATAAACTCGTAGACTATTTAACGCCCGCTGTGCAGGCTAACCTCGATCTGAAAACTAACGAGACATACACGTATGCTCGTGACCAGTTCATGGCAGGTCGTCGCGGCATTTTGCTGGAACAGGAATACAGTCAGTACGAAGAGATGCGTCGGCTGTTAGCTACGCTACCTGGTGAATACTATCGTGAGTTTTATTCACGCGAGTATCGTACTCTGGTTGTTCCAGACCAAATGGAAATGGTTTACGACTCGTTTGTTGTCCAGTTCTTCAAGCGGATGTTGGATGTAAACGACCACCCGTGGTTGTCCACTGTCCATGAGTTAAGTGTCGACCTCGGTTATGGTGGTGACATCTTCACGCTGTTTGATGCAGCACTGAACAATGATGAAACTATTCTTGATCGTTGTTACTCAAACATCCAACCTGTCGATACGAACTATTTCCGTTCGCAACCGCTCTATGCAAACATTGCGTACAGTGGTATTAACGCCACCATGTTCCCGGTAGGCATTAAGGTGTTTGTGGGTAGCTGGGAAGACACTATCTTTGCTAAGGGTAGTTTGCGTATTGGGCCTAACGTTGCCTTGAACCGTAAGGTGTCAATGGACGAAGCGTATAGCCGCACTCGCATGGATGAAGTTCCGGGTAGTAATGAACCGGCCCGTCCGTGGATATCTGACGACATCTTTAAAGAAAGCTATATCTTCTCTAAAGCGTTCTATCAGAACCTTGATTCTCAGTCTGCGCTGGAACTGATGTTCCGTTCTGCTGTGCGTGGGCAGTTCAAGGATGCGGCTAAGATCATCAAGGCGTGCAACGATCGAGTGTTGTGGACATCCACTACTCGCTTCTACTACATGCCTATCCTATTCTATATCTTGCGTACCGCAATCATCAACGTGAGTTAATATCATGAATGTCGATAGAGAGTCAACAGGCTTTAAACTGTTCAAGCAGATTTTTCATTGCAGGGTGAAGGCCAAGCACTTAATCGACGTCGAGCATGCAGCTGAGTTTGGTTTACCGAGTACCGGTGACGATCAATACGATGCTGAATTGGCTGAGGTGTGGAATGATGTTTATCTTCCTGCCTCAGACATCGCTGAGTTGATTAACGATGGGGCCGACGTAATCATCGTCGCGTTGGAAGACGCTACCCGTATCTATGAACTGATTCAGAATCATCTCGAATGGTGGGAAGACCAGTTCCGTCAAAGCTTCTACTTTGAACCGGGACGCATTAAGCGTGTGAAGCGTGACATCGAGTTATTGAGTCGCGTTGCAGCTGGCTTGTTCCCAATGGTTGAGTCGTATGTTCGTAAAGAAGATAAGCATCTTACTGCCCGCGATGATTCTATCATGCCGTTCCGTCCTGAAGGTGAAACATATACCCTGGACCAGACAGACCTTGGTCGCTATGATCCGAGCATCGTCAAAGAACACAGGACGCTGGAAGACATTATCGATACGAAGGTATTGGATCGCGTAAGAATCTGGGAGCGTTGATATGCGTATTGAAGGTACTGCGTTGTATGCAGACATTGCGATGATCATGGCAGACAAATCGCAGCCCACACATTTCCGTTACGATATCTTCGTTCGGGGTGGTGGACAACAAGCCATTGCAATGAAGATGGTGGCATTGGATGAGACGCGGAACTTTCAGGGCGACTATGGTGATAAAATAGTCATGGAAGCTTTGTTCGTGGAGAGTGACTATAATCGTGTCATTCTTCCGAACATCAAAGACCTGGAAGTCATCATCACTAAGTCAAGGGTGGGTAGACCATCTGGTCCTAGTGCGGATAAAACCTTTACCTCGGCAACCTATCGATATAAAGCCACAGTGGGCGATGTGACGGTACCTGAGGTCGGTGAGTCAAACCTCAATAGCCACGATCCAACCAACGCCATGAAATCGGTAACGTTCCAGTTAATCGATCGGGCACTCTACCAATTGCGGTTGACAACCGTTGGCGGCATCTTCCGTTCTACCACGGCAGTCGATGTTCTTAATGTAATGTTGACAGGCAAGTCTAAGGCATTGGAAATCGATGACGCTGTTAAGCCGTTGGGCGTTGAGCTGGTACCTGCGGATACTGCGCTAAAGGAAGATGGAAAGCCTAACTTGCGCGACCATGTTGTAGTCAAGAGTGGTGTTCCACTTTTCGACCTGGCTGGTTACTTGCAGAAACACTGTGGTGGTATCTACAATAACGGAATCGGTTGTTATTACACTAATCGACTCTGGTATGTATACCCACTGTTCGATAACTCACGTTTTGCTAAGTCAGCCAGAACGTTGACTATCATTCGTGTTCCTGCCGATGCAATGCCGGATATTGATCACAGCTACACGATGCTGGGTAATCATCTATTTGTCTTAGCCACAGATGAGGCTATCTCTGTCGATCAGACCGATCACAAGCAGCTGAACTCAGGCAATGCGAAGATATTTCCTACGGCCACAGGTATAATGGACAAATACGTGCCTGTAGACGATTCTGCGGGGTTTTCTTCGGAGAGTGATACATTGGGAAGAATATCTGTACAGGCCCGTCCAGACGGCCTTAACAGTGCTCAATTCGATGTATCACATGTCACGGATAATACCGCGATGATGATCTCTGAGCTGGCAAAGAACACTCAGCAGTTTATGCAATTCGGTTGGGGGTATTCTAACCCTGCGTTGTTATACCCTGGAATGCCTACCCGTGTGCTCTACAACAAGGCGGGCGTTGTCGAAACCTTACAGGGTACATTGGTGGGCGGTGATAGTTTTACAGAGCTGGCAACTCCGGGCATGGCTACTGTACATTACCAGACTAAAACTGCTCTTTCTGTATTACTAGACAAGCCACCGGAGAAACGAGCTTAGGAGGTTGTATGCAAACCAGCCAAAGCAGTTTCAAAATGTTCAGTCCAGTTGTGGTGCTTATTATCGCCATTGCATTAGCTATCGCAGGTTTTACAGTTTGGGCGTTGCAAGTGCGCGCCGAGACTAAAACTGCACCAGAGTCTGCTAGCAATGCATACTGTACTAGTGGTAGTTGTTACCGCACCAACGGGATGTATATCGGTCCTGACCCTGCAACATTACCAGCAGGCCGGGAGAACGTAAAAGTACCGGAGTACGTACCATCAACTTGTAAGTAACGGCATAACGACCAGAGACTCCACATAGGGGTCTCTGGTTTATGTGCCTCAGTCTATTCTTAGATATATATTATCCTACTGAAGTCTCACGCTTCAGTATTAAAATACTTTCCAGTGTTATGATTTGAATCAAACAAAAGTCCGGGGTTTTATGATGTTAGTTCACGAATGGATTATATCATGCAATCTTTGGACGGAGTGTTTACACGACATCGTTATTAGTTTAGTTGGGTAAACTGTTTTCAAATTATAGATCGAAGCAATTCTTTTTTACAAACTCAGTCTACCTTGTAGACAACAAAAGGAATCTAAGTCATGCGGAAACATCTTATCATCGAAAACGGATTCATCTCAAGTCCAACGATCTTGTCTGCTATCCTGCAAATGTGGATTGGTCACTATGGCGAGTTTTGCTATGAACGTTTCGAGAGCGAGAAAGAGAATGCGTCTCCTAACTATAAAGAGCGTCTGACTCCAGAAGGCATCGTTCAGCGCATTAATGGTGGCGATTGCGGTACGACCGCATTAGCCGTACATCAGGTTTATTATGGTCTGATGAATGAACTGGTCGGTGAGAACGAAAGAGTATCTCCATTGGAGCTGGTTGACAACTACAATCACGCATACCTCCGCCTCGACGATGTCAATTACGACACGCTCAATTTGAGTGGGCAGTCAGACGCAATGAAGATGCTCGACGCTAACGCACCCAACGCCAGTATTGAAGCACTAACCGATGCTGAGATGTTCAAGCGGTATATCTGGAAAGATCAGATTGGTGCAGAACTCATTCGTCGCTTCTGCCAGCGCTTCTACCTCGAGCCATTGAAAGAGGCCATCGCGCTCTTAAACGAAATGCCGGTGCACCCGAGTAATGGCGATTGGTTTGGTTGGGTAAGTGATAAGATGAATGCGATTGATGCGTTCCGTCCTCGTCCAGCTAAGGTCGTCAAAGATGAATCCATCATCGACATGACTAAGTCTGACGGTAAGACGTTAGAGCAGACTATCGATGAACTCGTTAAAGGAATGTAAGCAATGAGCTATCGTCAGCAGTATTACCAGATTCCTAAAACCCCACTGGGTGAATCTTTTCGCGAGTTGGTTAATAACGATGATCTGATTCACGATCGTAGTTGTATGCTGGCTAACTTAAAGAATGTTGCACACCAATGGTTCCATGGTTTAAACATTCTGAAATTCAACCCGGTAGATCCCAACGGCCGTGTTCGCTACATCGATGAGATGTGTTCTCGCCCATGGGGTATGAAAGGCCCCGAACGTATGTGGTGCGAAGGCTTCGCTATTCCACTTATTCCTCGTGAACGTCATATCCACGTAGCTGTCGAGCTTTGTATTGCCGGTGGTAACGGACAACTGTGGTCAACTAAGCCAACGGCAGGGTTGCGTTATAAGTCTGCTGCTGATGGTAGCTGGTCTAACATTCGTTGGTTCGGTACTAAGAAGGCACTTTGGTTACAAATGCACCAGGATGCATTGTTCCGTAAAATCGACAACCTGGTCGAGTGGTCTTTCTTGATGGAACCTGGTATGGCGGTTGAACGTGGGACAGTAGTCGAAGATCCAGAACGATACAAACATGGTTTTCGCATCGAAGGTATTGGATCTCCCCAAATACGACTGGAAGAGATCTACGGCGAAGCGGCGGTTAGTGCTGATCAGTTGTTGGAGCATAATCGTCTCCTGACGCCACAGGACCGCATCGACTTCACTAAAATGCAGTTGGGTATGGCTAACGGCTTTGCTAAAACTAGCCGCCCTGAGGTCGCTGCCCACATGGCGGGCGTGGGTATCGCTGCTCTATGTAAACGCTGCATAGCTCGGTATGGTTTACCAGGCGACCCTAAACGTATCAATTTCTTATCAGCCGAACTCGACGACCCAGAGAACCCTTGGCTCCCTGGTAAAACAGCAGATGAGACTTACCTGTGGATGGCGGATTATATCTACAGCATGTTGGGCGCTTGTCAGGCTGAACAGCTATCGAAGCCTATCGCTGAGGCCATCGGCGAGCCACTGTTAGAAGCCATGGCACAAGCTGTTTCGCGTGAACCCACTGCCGAGCGTTCGGCACTCATTATGAATTTAAGGAAAGAAAATGCTCCGACTGCCAAGTGAACTGATAAAGCGAATGGTGTTCAATGAAACACCCCATTCATTCACTCTTTACAATGAACAGCGTTTGGACTTAGCGGACAGGGTAGTAACTGGTAACGATAATAAGGTGCCGTACTACGCTAATAATTGGGAGAAGGATGGTCAGCCGCTGCCGAGACTAGCAGAAACACTCGACCACATCAAACCGATTGAGTGTATGCAGGATCATTGCGACTACGCACTCTGCTTCGAAACCTCAGCCGATGAATCTTTCTTCACGAAAGTCGCTAAGAACTTCGAGCGTCATAGTGCTCGCTGTCCAGACACCCAGTTAGGTCTGTCGCTACTGGTGGCGAGCTTCACTGACGAGATGCCGTTCCCGTATCAGATGTTAAAGATGCTGGAAACCGCATCACACTCAGCATTCGGTTGTCATGTAGTAGAGATGGATTACGCAGACCAGTCGCGCAATGTGAAGGTTGATTGGAATGACACGTTGGTGGTATACGCCAATTCGTGGGATGAGCTGGTATCCACACCATCTATTCGCATTCCTCTGCTTCGTGCCGATGGTTGTCCGTTCCATGCGGTTGCGCTGTTGGCCACTTATCCAGCAATGGATGGCAATGAAGAAGATAAGTTGGAGTTTGAGTTTATCGTTCAGGTTGAAGCCGGTATGCCGTGGTCTGTGCTGAAACACGCAGACTTCGCGCCTAACCGTGTCGCTGATTACGTTCGTCGTTATGGTCGCCGTATAACCAAACTGACCGACCACCGCAAACCATTCAAATAAGGTAAACGTACCATGTCGATTCGCAGAACGTTAATTGTTGGGGATGGTCACGTCTCCCACAAAAACATCTGTCGGCAACGTACGCGCTTTAAAACAGTAGCTGAACACGATGAGTTTTTCTGGGACCTCTTGGCTCCGTTAAACCATCGTGACCAGTTAATCATGGCTGGCGATATGTTCTTTACTCGCGAGTCATTGTACAAATTGAAGAAGTTTCCTTTCCGCAAAATTCTGATCATTGGCAATCACTGCACTGACCACGAGCCTGATGCGAGAGACTTGGTCGAGGTGTACGATGACGTCGTCGAGAGTAAGAAGCGTAATCATTTCCTGATTACGCATTCGCCTCGCCATCCGTTAGCGCTACGCAGTCGCATCAATGTCCACGCACATATGCACGAAACGATTATCCGTGATGAACGGTATATCAATGTCTCCTTAGAAGCTACCGGGTTTAGACTCGTAGACTTTGAAGAGATCCGCACCGGTGAGTATCGCACTTACAGAGGTAAAAGCGCGTGACGAAATATTACCATGTCTCACCGTCGGGGACATTACCCTCATTGCTAAAGCCACGGTTGCCGCAAGGTGAACCCGGCGTAGTTTCTTATCCTGAGCCTAAAATCCCTCGGGTTTCTTTTTCCGATAGCATAGCGCGCTGCATTAGTGCCATTTTCCCAACGATTGGTGATGTATTAGACCACCCTGTTGATAAAAGCACAGAGCTATTTGTTTATGAACTGGTCGGCTATGAAAAATCAGCACTGATTCCGTGGCAGGTACTGTCTGAAAAACGGTATGTTCATGACGCGCACATTACTCACGAGGCGTGGGTAACAAAGGAGTGCAGGATAAAGAAGCTGGGGTCGGTGTTTATTTACAATACGAGCCAAGTTCCTGATATAGACTATCGTCCATTCGATGACTTATCTTTGGAACCTAGACATTACGGCCCGGATTTTAATAGATTTACTTTACACTACACGTTTATGAGGTAAAAGCGCATGAGTGGTAAACCACTGACAGTGGAGCAAATCCTAAAACAGATGCAGGAATCGAATCTGCGTGCAGTAACTGACCCGGTTGATAAGTTCCTAGAGGATGTTTCTAAAAACGCACTCTATTGGGCTAGGATAGGGAAAGATAAAGAGGACGTGGCCAGTGGTGTGACGTTCAGTATTCTGAATCTTTTCGATGGTACTAGCTTGGGTTCTCCCCCAATCGACATGACGTATGTACCTGACACTGATGAGCTGCCGGAAGGCGTAGAAGCAACACCAGGCTTTAATGGCGACGTGATGCTGCACGAGCTGTTCTATCCGGTCTATCGCGAGACAGCTGAGCGTATGGGCTACGAGGTCCGCGATAAAGACGTAATCGTTCCAGATGCACCGCGTGTGTTCGACGGTCGTTTACCAGAAAACCGCACCATGTTCGAGCCTATTGTCGAAGGGTCGTTGCAGGATGCTCAGGCTGAAAAGGTAGACGAGCTTGATGCTGCCGTTACGCTGACGTTGGTGAACGAGTATAAGTCTGGTATCGATAAAGTACTGGCCGCTTTACGCCCGATGCATAACGTCGATGCAGAAACACTGCAACGTGTAGCGGAACAGGTAGTGGAATCTAAGACCAGCCTCAAAGATGCAATGACGCACCTGGTGATGCGACTCAATGCGCCGCGTTTCCCGGTTGATCTGCCTAATGACATTCATGAGGCCGTAAACTGGCTGCGTGATGAACTGGGTCCAGATTTCCGTCTGTCCGATGAACATGCCAATATCGTCGCTGAGTCGTATATGGCTAACAAGGGTAAGTTAGAGGATGCAGTGAAGTTCTTTGCTAAAGAACTCTCAGTGGAAACGGACCACCTGATGTCTATATCGAAAGAGGCGTCTAACCGCGCCATCCCGAACTTCAAAGCAGTGGTGCCTAAAGAAGAGCGTGTAGCTGAGTTCCTGGAGTCCGCTGCTAATATTGCTGAGTACTGGGCCGGTGAAGCTAAAACCCCGCAGGAAGCGGCTGAGGGCGCTGTAGGTAGCATGATGAAGCTGCTGGACGGTGGTGGTGATATCCCTGCCATGAATCTCGTGCCAGCGGTGATGGATGAGCTGGTTGAAGAGTATAACAGCGAAGGGATTGCTGGTTGGCCTGCTGAACCGATTAACGATGAAACTGGACTGCATGACAACTACATTGCCATCATGACCAATCGTCGTAAGAAAACTGCATTGGCGCTGGCTTAATAAACGGGGACTTCGGTCCCCTTCTTTAAAAGGAATCATAATGTCTCTCGAAACGATGACAGTCCTAAAGCTGGTAGACAGTATCGTGGATAAGTCCATTGGCTATCGCACCGTGCTTTTGTCTGACCACGACGTGCCACTGTTCTACGACTTTGATGCAGGCGTTAACCCAGACTTCAAACTCCACCACTTCTCTCGTGAGTTCCTGGAAACGGAAATTCAAGTCAGTAAGTTAGGTCCGGGTTATCACCTTATTCCTGATTCGTGTGTTGTGGCAACGCCAGTGGAAGCCTTACCGGAACTGAAACTGTTGTTCCACGCCTTGGTAGCCAACGTCACTATTCCATATTGCCCACACGTAAGCCAGTCACTGACACTGATGGCGGTAAACGGTCAGCTACCTTACCGTACTGAGCTGTGTGATGCTCTGAAGTCTTTCTACGCTGTATTTGATTTACAGTTAGTGCGCGCCTTAGAAGCACAGATCGATACGCAACAAGTTGGTCTGGTTGATTGTGGCGTGTATGACTTCAGTGGTAATCGTGCTGTGGGTCAAAACCCAGAACTGTACGTTCCTCTTCTGACATACCACGGCTTCGTTGCGTGGATTATCTTTGAGGTGGATAAGGAACAGTTCCGTTATCGCTTTGGTGTACGCACCAGCCCGAGAACGCAGCTGATTGAAATCCGACCTGCGCAGTTCGATGCCGATACTGTTATGGATATCCTTAACTTTGTCTGCGGTAATAAGAATGCGGTGTAGTCAGTGTAGTGAGAATAAGTCACTATCGGATTTTGACGTAATGGAAAATCCGGAAGATGGTCCAATCTGCTATGACTGCACTGACACCACTTACACTTTCAAAGGTAAGTTACTCGCTGTAGTAATCGTGCTGGCTTTTACTGTGCCTGCTTTAATAAACTTTTTCTTCTTCGGAAATAAACCATGATTCATGCAATCGTCGCCTGGCGTAAAGGCGACTACGGTATCGGCTTTGAAAACAAACTACCTTGGCGTATTCCGTCTGACCTTAAACACTTTAAGGAAATGACGCAGGGTGGTTCAGTTATTATGGGTTACAACACGATGCTTTCACTGGGTAAGCCACTTCCGGGCAGAAAGAACTACGTGTTGACTCGCTTTAAAGAACTTGATCTTCCTGAAGGTTTTATCAGTGTGCAAATGGTACAGGGTCTTCGCGACTTCATGTCCATCATAGGTAAACGTGAGGATCTTTGGGTGATCGGGGGCGCGAAGACCTATAGTTGGTTGGCCGAGTATGTTGATGCTTGGGTAGTAACTGAAGTAGATGCGCCTGATGTTCAATGTGACGCTTTCGTTACCCCGCCCGACTTTACTGGGTGGGAAACCCACGATCGTGAAGTAGTTCCTTCTGAAAAGGATGAGTATCCGTACACCATCCGTTATTACTTGTCACCGAATGCTGTAGTTGAATTGGGTGAACATCGCATGGCAGTGAGTGACTTCTCATTCCCACTTAAACCAGTTTAAAACAAGGGAGGCGTAATTGCCTCCCACTTATGCCCCTAGGAGATTTATCATGGTCCAGAGAGTAGCATTCCGTCCGACTGACACCAACAACGATACACCTGCCATCGAACAAAATACTTTCGTTCCATTTGATACTGGGGCGCGTATTTTAACTCTGTCTAACTTCGTTACCCATCACCAGGCTGAAGGTTATCGTGGTATTGGCGAATCGTTAACTATTTCCGGTGTCCGTCTGAACATAGGTGGCCAGTGCAAAGAGTTTGAGTTTATTGCTGGCCCTAACTATCGTGTCAAAGCCGACCCTGTTGGCGGTAATAAGATCTTTAAGATTGAAGATCTGCGTTGCTCAAGAATGGCGCTGGTTGACGACGGCGCATACCCGGTTAACTTCCTTATCAATGCCGTCTACAACAGTGAGAACGGTCAACTGATGGTAATGGGTACCGTTATTAACAACCGTACCGACAAACCTATTTCTGTAGATAAAATCTACGTTTCTTACAAGGAATAAAAATGAAAGAACAATTTAAAGGTGTAATCTGCTGCGGGGAGAATATCTCTTTCCCTGCTACAGTTAGTTATCATGGTGCCGAGTACCCTGTGGTAACCGCGCCCTGTCCAACCGGTGGTCTGCACCTGTTAGCGATATTGGATACGGCTGGTGATGTGGTCGACGTCACGCCGGTTCACATTCCTGAAACTAAGGTCATCGATAAGCCACTTCGTAGCAAAGCGTGGTTCGAAGATCGAATCTCACCAGATGAACCGAAGTTCTTCTTCACTGTCAATGCTCAGCAGAAGCACGGTCGTCCTATCCCATTCTGGTTTGGGAGAAAATGGGTTCGTCTTACTGGCTATCGAATTAAGACCCCAGATGGTCTGGTCTATGTACCGTTTGAAGACGACGTTCGTTTATCGTTTAAGCCGGTACCTGATTCGCGCTTTGCGGACATGACCTTACGGACACCAAAGACAATTCTGTCTACGGGTGGTAACAAGTACGACCTGTACGTACGCGGCATTATTCGTAACCGGACACTGGAGATTGGAGCCTTCCCGCCTATGGTGGAGTCTCTGGTCTTTACGTCTGAGATTGAAGACACACCCAGCCTGATTCGCGTCTCAGATGACGTGGATCGTATTTGCCTCATTGACTTAAGTGAAGGCAACGAGATAACCGAGAAATCGATTGACGTTACCTACAATGGCAAACCGTACAAAACAAGTCCGGCGGCTCGTGAGCGTGAGCAGGATAAAGTACTTGTGCTGGTTGTAACCAGTTTAACTAGTCTGAACGTTGAGTTCGGGGTCTACTTACCACCTCGCTTGGGTCCAGTCTATTCATTATCTAAATACCTTATCGGGGAATTGAAGCATGCCAACTAATATTCATCACGTCGAAGTTAAAGGCGTTGTTATTGTAACCAACGATAGCATGCTTACCTCAACGCGTGCATCTGAAGCTGGTCGTAAGCGTCGTACGGTGAACTATGGCGGTAAATCGCTCTCTGAGATCTACGTCGATGAGATCCAGTGTGGCGATAATATCATCTTCGTTCAGATGTCTGATGAGAACCCGGATGTAATTGCCGCCGCCAACCTTTGCATCAATGTGCAGCCAAAGGCATTCGGTTCAGAAATCGAGCAGGCGCTGCCTAAGGACTTCACCATTGAGTTTAGTGGTAAGGTGGTGGAAGATACTAAAGCAGTCCGCGAGCAGATTGACAAAATGCACTTACGTGGTTTTGTACAAGACGTCCCACCTAACTGGTCTGCTGAAACAGTTCCACTGAGCGAGGTCGTCCAGCGATTTGGTGAGAGCGCTGGTTGCAACCAACTCAACCCACGTGAGAAATCAGTTCTGGAAGCTGAGCACATCGACCACGTTGTGCCGTTGATACTGAATGTGGCTACTCACACTGCACAGACAGCTAAAGTGGCCGGACGTGACGTACCCACAATCAACGCGGGTGAGCCTGTACCAGTAGGTAAACGTAATTACCTTATCGCCCAGTATGATCCGTATCATCGTCTCGTTCGTGCGTTTATTCTTAAGAATGTCGTCCTTAGCGATTACCTGGCCAGGGAACAGACTGCACCACACCTGTCAGACTTACCAGCCGGTCTTACCAAGTGGGTACCGACATCGGAGTTCAAAGATATCGATGTTACCTTCCTCGATTCAGAACAGCAGAGCAAGCGTTACGTTATCTCTCTGCACTGTGGGATGCTTGTGTGGAACGACCCTAACTTGGTCATTGATCGCGGCGACTGTGAGTTTGTCATTGTTAACCCGACCACCACAGTACCTACTGGCCCGGTCAAGGTCTTAGTTCTGGACTACGACACAATCCCAGGAACTCCGACCCGTATGTACACTTCCGACGAGGTCGATCTGTCTATCGTAAATGGTAACTTCAAACTGGAGCCAATTAAGTCTGGTCTGGCAGGTGCTAGGGTAGGCGACCAGTGGCTGCACGAAGTTATGCCGTACTCATTCATCATCCATCAAAACAACCCGGGCTATCCGCGTTTCAGGGAATAACAATGGCAAGTTTAAGTAAGATCATCAATCGTCTTGAAAACGACCAGCGTAAGTATGTTGAATCGCAGGAAGCGTTAGACAAGGCAGTTTGTAGCAAAGTACTCGCCGCTTTGGATGCAATCGGCAATGTCGACGATATCCCGTCTAAGGTCACGCAGACTTCCAACAAGACCGATGTTGATTTCACCTTCAGCACGTTCACCGCTGCCATACGCGATGAAGTGAAAGAGGGTAGTCGCGATACCGATAAGAACTGGAAAGTTATTTATCTCAACTTCTTCCCTGGGCTTATTGTGCGCGAGGGTAATCACACTCGTCAGGCTATCTTCGATACGATACATTCTGAACTTGGTTTAGACACATCGTATCAAGGTGCCCATTCGCTGCGCGTAGAACTGCTCAACGATAAGTTGTACATCACAATCAAAGCTAAGCAGTAATTACCACGCCTCCTACCTTCGGGTAGGAGGCTTTTACACCTCTTTCTTTTTTTTTGTCTTTAAATGGACTAGCGCATAAAAAGCCTCTCCTCCCGTTGTCGGGGAGGAGAGGGAGGCAATTGCCTCGTGTATTAACAATGGATTCGTTTTGTATTAAGCAGCCGAGGAGAAGTCCATCCAGCCACTACCACCACCTTCTGCGTTAGTGTTGCCTGCAACACGCCTACGAGACATGTCAGGCCCACCGACGTCTTCCGGGATACCCAAGACAGGGTGGAACTTGTAAACGCAATACAGATCTTCTTCTTTCGTAATACCCACCTTACGGTGTTTACCACGTTGGATGGTCAGGTAAGACACACCATCGACTTTCTCAATGTGGATGAGCAGCTCAAGGTCAACTTCCTGATCGATAACACGACAACCATCCCAATAGCCTTTGTTAGCAATTTCTTTAACAAAGGACTCAGTACCATTACGCAGTAAGTTCTTCGCCTCAGAACTAATCTGATGCGGTGTAAGAACAGCAATACCACGTGGGTTACAGTAGTTACGAACACGACGGAACAAGTCACGCACATCCGTACCTGTAGCACCAGTAACACAACCTTCTTTCGACATCATGTTCAGATAGTCGATTGTCATCAAGTGAATCTCATAACCCTGAGACTCGTACTTAGCTAACAGGTTGAACAGTTTCTGGTAAGTGAACATACTTGGGTTAACACGAAGCATTTTAACCGTGTAGCCAGTACGTTCCAGATGACGCTTAACGTAATCTGCAATTTCAGCATAAAGCTCTGGAGAATTCTTAGCACGTTCAGACAGATCAGTGATTTCAAGTTTCTCACCGGTCTCTTGTGCTTTCAACGTCACGTAGATTTGGATAACGTTGTCTTTTACGGAGTTCTCTGTGGAGATGTGAAGGATAAGCGGCTTCTTACTTGGGTCACGCATGTACGGCGTTGCGTTCATTGCGATCTGACGCGTTAGGTCTAAAGTAAAGCCAGTTTTAAAGTTGTGCTGTAATGCGCCGACAACCATGAAGTCGCCACGACGGAAACCATTATACTCACCGAGCATACGGTTAAGTCCTTGCCAGCGGGTATGCATAATACCTTCTGTACCAGACTCTTCCAGACCACGACGAATAGCATCTGTCAATGTAGAGACTTGAGTGGTGTCGACTTCGTCAACAATGGCACCATCGGATACTTCGAACCGTTGGCCACTAAAAGGTTCCAGTTCACCTTTGAACTGAGACATAAAGGTAGACCAGTTAATACTCTCTTCATCGAAAGCTAACTGAGAACTATATTTCTTCACGACAGATTTTATGTCTTCACGCTCTTTGTATGCATAAAGATCATTACGGTGTTCTTCACACTGTGACTTAATATACTCTGCCGTTTCCTCGTGGTCCAATGCTGCTTCAATAACAGTCATTAAACCAGGTTCCTGAGACACGTTCACACGCAAACGTTGCAGCAATGCTGCTTTATCGTATGTATGGGCATGTGATTGCTCAGCCATCCATGCTGCTGTGGACTTCAATCCATTCAGTGCATCAGTGATGGTTTCCGACCCAAAGCCATTGTCGATAGTTTTAACCTTCGACAGCAGTTCCTTTACTAAAGAAGCTGAGTTGTCTATCGGGTTCGGCACGCGGGATTCCCAATAGAGTAACATGATGCATTTGAATAAAACGAGTTTAGTATCCATTGTACGTGTTACCTTG